>Ga0116210_1000004_pt1 | contig 231432 bp, 217 predicted proteins | sample TshhotsprinmetaG_FD_94483 | JGI IMG/M metagenome (GOLD analysis project Ga0116210, IMG submission 94483) | Hot spring microbial communities from South Africa to study Microbial Dark Matter (Phase II) - Tshipise hot spring metaG | ecosystem: Environmental > Aquatic > Thermal springs > Hot... | reverse complement strand
GCTATGCCGGATGGGCATAACCGGTGCGCTGGTGGAGATCCAGGACCAGGGGGCCATCCTTCCCACCCTCAGGGCCCGGCTTAAGACCGCCCTGAGCAGGGCCGTTGGGGGTGTAGAGGGATGAGGCCCGTGAGGTCCATGCTTTACGTGCCGGGTAACAGCCCGGGGATGCTGCAGCACTGCGCCACCTTCGGGGCGGACAGCGTGCTTCTGGACCTGGAGGACGCGGTGGCCCTGTCGGAGAAGGACGCGGCCCGGGACCTGGTGTGCGAGATGCTCAAGGTGCTGGACTTCGGGTCCGTGGTGGTCACCGTTCGGGTGAACGGGGCGGACACGGAGTTCTTCCAGGAGGACCTTAGGGCGGTGGTTCCCTTGAGGCCCCATGCGGTGAGGATCCCCAAGTGCTCCTCCCCGGAGGACGTGATCCTGGCGGACCGTCTCATGGGCCGGATAGAGGAGGAGCATGGGTTGCCGGTGGGCAGCGTGAGGATCCACGCCATGCTGGAGACCGCCCGCGGGGTGGTGAACGCCCTTGAGATAGGTCGCAGTAGCCCCCGGGTGGAGGCGCTGACTCTGGGAGGTCAGGACCTGACGGCGGACATGGGGGTGAGCAAGACCCGGGAGAGCTGGGAGCTCTTCGTGGCCCGTAGCCAGGTGGCGCTGGCGGCCCGGAGCCTTGGCCTTCAGGCGCTGGACACGGTTTGGGCTGACGTGGATGACCACCAGGGGCTTTACGAGGAGGCCCGCCGGGTGGTGGGGCTTGGCTTCACTGGCAAGGCGGCCATCCACCCGAGCCAGATAGAGTGGATCCACCGGGCCTTCGTGCCGGAGTTGTCGGAGGTGGAGCGGGCCCGCCGGATAGTGGATGCCGCCTGTAGGGCCCATGCGGAGGGCAAGGGGGTTGTGTCCGTGGACGGCCGGATGGTGGACGCGCCGGTGGTGAGGCGGGCGGAGAACACCCTTCGTCTCTGGGAGATGGGGGAGGTGGAAGGTCTGTGAGGTTTGTGGAGAACGCCATAGGACGTCCGGTGCCCCTTGAGGTTCCCGGTTTCGGTGCCGTGATCCCCTATGGTGGTCCGTTCTGCCGCCTGGGAGAGGAGGTTCCCCGGGTGAGCCCCCCAATGAGGGGCTATCCGGCCCGGAGGGACAAGGTGACCCATGACGTGGAGGAGGCCATAAGGAGGTCCGGGCTGGAGAGCGGCATGACCGTGTCGTTCCACCATCATCTGAGGAACGGTGACGCGGTGCTGTGCCGTGTGCTGGAGGCCTGCGAGAGGCTTGGGATAAGGGATCTTACGCTGGCGCCCAGCTCGCTGACCGACGCCCACGAGGAGGTGTCGGGTTTCGTCCGGCGCGGTGTGGTGAGGATGATCCACACCTCCGGCGTTAGGGGTGAGGTTGGTAAGGCCATAAGCCGGGGAGAGCTGGAGGTTCCGGTGGTGATCCACAGCCACGGCGGCCGGGCCCGGGCGATAGAGGAGGGAAGCATAAGGATAGACGTGGCGTTCCTTGGGGCCCCCAAGTGCGACCGGATGGGGAACTTTACCGGCATGCTGGGCAGGTCCGCGTGCGGGTCGCTGGGTTACGCCCAGCAGGACGCCCGCTACGCCCGTCACGTGGTGGCGGTGACGGACGACCTTTCGGAGGATCCGCTTGGTGTGGTGTCGGTGCCCCAGTATCTGGTGGACCAGGTGCTGGTGGTGGACAGCCTTGGTGATCCTCAGAAGATAGCCACCGGTGCGGCCCGGATAACCCGCAACCCTGTGGACCTGAAGATTGCCCGGGACGCGTTTCGGCTGATCCTGGCGTCGGGACTGATGGAGGACGGGGTGTCGTTTCAGGTGGGTGCTGGAGGGGCGAGCCTTGCGGTGGCCCGCTACGTGAGGGAGCACATGAGCGCCAAGGGTATCCGTGGCAGCTTCGGTTGTGGCGGTGTGACGGGTTACATGGCGCAGATGCTGGAGGAGGGTCTCTTCCGGGTCCTTTACGACGTTCAGAGCTTCGACGCGTCGGTGACGGGATCCATGTTGAGGAACCGGAACCACGTGGAGATAGACCAGTCGTGGTACGCGAACCCGCTGAACCGGGGCTGCGTGGTGAACCATTTGGACGTGGTGGTTCTTGCGGCGCTGGAGGTGGACGTGGACTTCAACGTGAACGTGCTGACCGGCCACGACGGGGTGTTGCGTGGTGCATCCGGTGGCCACTGCGACACCGCGGCGGGGTCGAAGCTGTCGGTGGTGGTGCTTCCGTCGTTCCGTGGAGGAGTGCCGTCGATCCGGGAGCGGGTGGGATGTGTGGTGACCCCGGGGGAGACGGTGGACGCCATAGTGACCGAGCGGGGAGTGTGCGTGAACCCCCGTTGTGGGGAACTTGCGGAGTCCGCCAGGCGGATGGGCCTTTGCGTGAAGGACATAAGGGAGCTGAAGGAGGAGGTGGAGAGGCTGACCGGAGTTCCCCGGGAGGTTGAGGAGGACAGGAGCCGGGTGGTGGCGCTGGTGGAGTACCGGGACGGGAGCGTGATAGACACCGTTTTCCGGGTGGATTGCTGAGCCGGGTGTGATCGTCGAGTTGGATGTGGCGCGGCGGCCCCGTAAATGGGGCCGCCGGCTCTTGTTTTACACCCTACCCAAAGGGGTCTACTGGGTGTATCCTTTAGTCTGCTGTCCGGGAACCCGAAGCTGAAACGATGGCCGAAGGATCCCAAGGTTTCGAATTTTTATATCATGGAGGTAGGGGAGATGGCGTTACCCACTTTCAGGAAGGGGGTCCATCCACCGCACGGCAAGGGTCACACGGAGGAGTGCCCGGTGCAGTGGATAGACCCGGGAAGCGAGCTGGTTTTCCCCATGGCCCAGCACATCGGCGCCCCGTGCAAGCCCCTGGTCAAGAAGGGGGATCGGGTGCTGGTGGGGCAGAAGATAGGGGACAACGATGCCTACGTCTCGGCTCCCATCCACTCGTCGGTCTCCGGCATCGTCAAGGAGGTATCCCAGAGGCTTGTGGCCTCCGGGGCCATGGATACTTGCGTTGTGGTGGAGAACGACGGCCAGTACGAGCTGGACCCGTCCATCTCCCCCAGGCCCGATTGGGAGGACCTGCCTGCGGATGAGATACGCCGGATCATCCGGGAGGCGGGGATCGTTGGCATGGGGGGCGCGTGCTTCCCAACCGCGGTCAAGCTCACCCCCCCGCCGGACAAGAAGGTGGACCACGTGATAATCAACGGGGCGGAGTGCGAGCCGTACCTCACCTGCGACGACCGGCTCATGAGGGAGCGGGGAGACCGGGTCCTTTTGGGGCTTCAGATCGCCCTCAAACTCTTCCCCCAGGGAGTCAAGGGGGTGGTGGCCCTGGAGGACAACAAGCCCAAGGCCATCGAGGCCATGCGGGGCTACCTGGACCGGCTGGCCATCCAGAACGTGACGGTACAGCCGGTGAGGACCAAGTACCCCCAGGGGGCGGAGAAGATGCTCATCTACGCGGTCACCGGCCGGGAGGTGCCCGCGGGCGGGCTCCCCGCCGACGTGGGGTGCATCATCCTCAACGTGAGGACCGCATACGCCATATGGGATGCGGTGGTCAACCGCATGCCGGTCATCGACCGGATAGTCACCGTATCCGGCGATGCCATCAAGGAGCCCAAGAACCTGGGGGTGAGGCTCGGCATGTCCGTCCGGGAGCTCATCGAGGCCTGCGGCGGATTTTCGGTGGAGCCCCTGAAGGTGATCATGGGGGGACCCATGATGGGCGTGGCCCTGAGCGACCTGAACGTTCCGGTGGTGAAGGGGACCTCGGGGATCCTGGCCTTCTCGGAGGCTCTGGCCCGATTGGGGGAGGAGGAGAATTGCATAAGGTGTGGCAAGTGCGTCTCCACCTGCCCCATGGGGTTGCTTCCATATCAGCTCAACGCAGAGGTGCTACGCCGAAATTACGATGAGTTCGAGCGCCTCGGGGGAATGAACTGCATAGAGTGCGGGTGCTGCGCCTACGCTTGCCCCGCTAGGAGGCACCTCACCCAATCCTGCAGGGACGGCAAGAGGACCATACTGGCCAGACGTCGCAAAGGAGGGGCATAGGTTGAACAGGCTTCTTGTGGTTTCCAGCTCTCCCCATGCCAGGGATGAGCTCACCGTAAGGAAGATAATGGGGCTGGTGCTCATTGCGTTGCTTCCCGCCGGCGTGGCTGGAGTCTACTTCTTCGGTCTCCACGCCTTCTGGGTCATCGCAGTCTGCGTGGCATCCGCCGTGGGGGCCGAGGCCCTTTGGCAGAGGTTGAACGGTAGGAAGGTGACCGTGTCGGATCTGTCTGCGGCGGTTACCGGGCTCCTCCTGGCCTACAATCTGCCCCCGGACATTTCCCTTTTCATGGCGGCGGCGGGCAGCGCCTTCGCCATAATCGTGGTCAAACAGCTCTACGGAGGGCTTGGAAAGAACATCGTAAACCCAGCTCTGGCAGCCAGGGCAGTGATGCTGACCAGTTGGCCGGTGCCCATGACCACCTGGAGCTTGCACGGGGTAACGGGACCAACCCCGCTGGCGCTCCTAAAGGGCGTGGAGGGGACCGGCAGCCTTCCCCCCCTGATTGACCTGCTAGTGGGGAACGTGGGGGGGTGCATAGGGGAGACCTCCGCGGCGCTACTGCTCCTTGGAGGGCTCTTCCTCATGTGGAAGCGGGTCATAACCTGGCACATCCCGGTGGTCTACATAGGCACCGTGGCGGTGCTGACCGCGATCCTCCACAGGCCCTCGGGCATATCCATGGGACCCCTCTACGAGATCCTGGCCGGCGGGCTCTTCCTGGGGGCCTTCTTCATGGCCACCGACTACGCCACCAGCCCCATGGACCACTCGGGCCAGATGGTCTTCGCCTTCGGTTGCGGCCTCATAACCACCCTGATCCGCTTCTACGGCGGCTACCCCGAGGGGGTCTCCTACTCGATCCTCATAATGAACCTGACGGTGCCCCTGATCGACCGTTACTTCACGCCCAGGATATTCGGCGCCAAGCGGGAGGTGAAATCCTAATGAACGAGAAGGTCAGGCTGGGGGCGATCCTGTTCGTGATCACCGCGGTGACCGGTCTGGTCCTGGGTGGGGTCCAGCAGATAACCGCTGGCCCCATAAGCAAGACCAAGGAGGCTCAGCGGCAGGAGGCCTTCCGGAGGACGTTGCCCGAGGCGGACTCCTTCGTTCCCGCCAAGGCCCCGTCGATCCAGGGGGTGGTGGACGTGCAGGAGGCCCGCAAGGGGGGTAGCCCGGTGGGCTACGCCATAACCGTGTCCGTAAAGGGTTATGCGGGGCCCGTGGTGTTCGTCACCGGCGTATCCTCCGGCGGGGTGGTCAAGGGGATAAGCATCCTTAGCCAGTCGGAGACCCCAGGTCTGGGGGCCAAGGCGGGGGATCCGTCCTTCGCGGGACAGTTTGCGGGCCGCAAGGCCCAGGAGTTCAAGGTGGTCAAGTCCACTCCCTCCAAGGATGACGAGATCCTGGCCATATCGGGGGCAACCATCACCTCCAGGGCGGTCACCGAGGGGGTCAACCTGGCGATCAAGGCCTTTCAGCAGATGGGAGGTGCCAAGTAGGCATGGCTAGCTTCATCGAGAGGATAAGGGGAGGGCTGGCGAAGGAGAACCCGGTGTTCGTCCAGGCCATAGGGCTCTGTCCCACCCTGGCGGTCACCACCAGTGCCGTTAACGGCCTGGGGATGGGGGTCGCCGCCACCGCGGTGCTCATGGGTTCCAACGTGGTCATATCGATGCTCCGCAGGTTCATCCCCAACCAGATACGGATCCCCGCATTCATCGTGGTGATAGCCGGGTTCGTCACCATAATCCAGTTTCTGGTGTCCGCCTACGCCCCGGTGCTGGACAAGTCCCTGGGGATCTTCATCCCCCTGATCGTGGTCAACTGCATAATCCTGGCCCGGGCGGAGGCCTTTGCGTTCAAGAACGGGGTGATCCCCTCCCTGTTCGACGGGATCGGAATGGGCCTTGGCTTCACCGTGGCCTTGATGATCCTTGGGTCCATCCGGGAGATCATAGGGGCGGGAACCTTGTTCGGCTTCCACGTGCTCCCCGGCTACGTTCAGCCCGCCTTGGTGATGATCCTTGCCCCCGGTGGGTTCCTCACCATGGGGCTCATCATGGGCTTTCTCAACTATCGCAGGGACCTGGCCAGGCGCCGTCGCCCGGGTGGCACGGACCTGATAGACGCGGACTCCGACGCGGACAGGCTCGAGAAGCAGACCGCCTGCGCCGGATGTCAGATCTGCAGCGTTCTAAGGACGGAGGATGACGGAAGATGAGCCTCATAGCCATATTCCTGGGGGCGGTGTTCGTTCACAACATAATCCTCTCCCAGTTCCTCGGTTGCTGTCCGTTCCTGGGGGTCTCCTCCCGGCTGGAGACCGCCAAGGGCATGGGCATGGCGGTCATATTCGTGGTGTTCATGGCCTCCCTGATAACCTGGCTGCTCTACCACTTCGTGCTGGTCCCCATGGGGCTTCAGTACCTCTACACCCTGTCGTTCATCCTGGTGATAGCCTCCCTGGTCCAGCTGGTGGAGATGGCCCTCAAGAAGCTGAACCCCGCCCTGTACAAGTCCCTGGGGATCTTCCTGCCCCTCATCACCACCAACTGTGCGGTCCTCGGGGTGGCGGTCATAAACATGAACAAGGGCTACGGCCTCATCTCCAGCATGGTGAACGCGGTGGGCGCCTCGGTGGGCTTCCTGCTGGCCCTGATCCTCATGGCGGGGCTCCGGGAGAGGATAGACGCCAGCGATACCATGCCCCGCTGCATGAGGGGGCTCCCCATCGCCCTGGTGACCGCCAGCCTCATGGCGGTGGCCTTCATGGGCTTCGCGGGACTCATATAGGGGGTGGGATCCATGGGCATGGAAGGAACCTTGTTCCCCGCGGCGGTGCTGGGAGGCCTTGGGTTGGCCTTCGGGCTGTTGCTGGCGGTGGCGGCGGAGAAGTTCCGGGTCCAGGTGGACCCCAGGGTGGAGATGGTCCGGGATGCCCTCCCGGGGGCCAACTGCGGCGCCTGCGGCTACCCCGGTTGCGACGGCTACGCGGAGGCAGTGGTATCCGGGGAGGCGAAGCCCAACATGTGCGCCCCCGGGGGCGCTTCGGTGGCCACCGCCGTGGCGGCCATAATGGGCCTCTCCGCCGAGGACGTGGTGAAGCGGGTGGCCTTCGTCAAGTGCAAGGGCTCCCCCGATGTGGCCAAGACCCGATACATATACGATGGGGTCATGGACTGCCGGGAGGCGGTGGTGTTGCCAGGCAGCGGCCCCAAGGCCTGCGTCTTCGGGTGCCTGGGGCTGGGCACCTGCGTGGCGGTGTGCCCCTTCGACGCCATCCACATAGAGAACTCCCTGGCCAGGATCGACGAGAACCGGTGCGTGGGCTGCGGCCTCTGCGTGGCCTCCTGCCCCAAGGGGGTCATCGAGCTGGTGGTCCAGGATAAGCGGGTCCGGGTGGCCTGCAACTCCCACCACAGGGGGTTGGACGTCAAGAACGTCTGCCAGCTGGGATGCATCGGTTGCGGCCTGTGCTCCAAGGTCTGCCCCGAGGGGGCCATAACCATGGAGGACAACCTGCCGGTGATAGACCAGTCCAAGTGCACCCAGTGCGGCAAGTGCGTGGAGAAGTGCCCCACCAAGTCCATCATCCGCCTGGAGTCCAGCTACTAGCTAGATCGGACCTCGGCCGGGGCTCTTCGACGCCCCGGCCTTTCTCATGAGCCATCCCGCCATGGTGCCGGTGGCGAAGCCGGTGACCAGCGAGGACCCGGCCATTATCGGGAGGTAGGACAGGAACAGGGAAGGGGAGCTCACCGCCCAGGCCACCACCGCCAGCTGACCCAGGTTGAACCCCATGGCCATGGCCTGTCCCAGGGCCCACAGGGAGAGCCGCTCTGGCCACAGGCGACCCAGCAGGAGGAGCACCACCATGGAGCACCCAACCCCCGCCAGGGAGCACCCGAAGGACAGACCCAGGCCGGAGAAGGTGAGCCCCACGGTTATCACCCGGAGGGTGGAGACCATGACCGCGTCCTTGAAGTCGAAGAGGCCGAAGGCGGCGAGCCCCAGGGCGTTGGCCAGCCCCAGCTTCACCCCCGGAAGGGGGTGGGGGAACATCCCCTCCAGCTGGTTCACGCATATGGCCAGGGCGGTCAGGAGCCCGTTAACCGCCAGCCGCCTACTGGGATAGCCCGTCCAGTTCATCCCCGTCACCCTCGATCCTGACCACCAGCCGATGGGGTAGGCACACCGCCTGGTCCCCCGGGGAGGTGAGCCACCCCCTCTTGACGCACTCCCTGTCCGGGCAGTCCGCGTCGGAGACCCGAACCTTGAGCCCCTGGACCTCCACCAGGTTGAACCCCCCGTCTCGGGACTGGACCCTGATGGTGAGATGGGTGGATGGGTCAAGGCGGATGGTGCGGTTCAAAGTGGGGGAGGATATCCGCACCACCAGGGGGCCCGAAACGGACGGGCTCACCCCCATGACCAGGGGAGAGAGTCCCAGGGCCGCTATGGTGAGCACCACCGCCGCGTCCAGGACCTTCAACGAAGCACCTCCACCCGGAAGGACCGGTCCCTTAGGCTGAAGCGGGGGGCCAGCTGCGGGGTGATCAGGACCCTGCGGTCCTCGGTGACGAAGATGGCCTGGCAGCGGTGCCTCGACAGGATCTCCATCCCCCTCTCTGGGCCCGCCACGAAAAGGGCGGTGCTGAGCCCGTCCGCCAGGGCGGAGGAGCTACACGCCACCGATACAGCCATGAGCCCACTCCGGGCGGGCTCTCCGGTGGAGGGGTCCAGGATGTGGTGGTACCTGACCCCGTCCCTCTCGAAGTACCTCTCGTAGACCCCGGAGGTGACCACTGCGGCCCTCCGTTCCGGCAGCTCCAGCACCCCAAGCACCTCACCCCTGGGACGATCCGGGTGCTGAATCCCTATGCGCCAGACAGCCTTGGGTGGGGGACCAAATACCACCACGTTGCCCCCCAGATCCATCACCGCCCGGCGGATACCCATGGAGGCTAGTAGCTCCACTAGCCGGTCCCCGGCGAATCCCTTGGCTATCCCCCCCAGGTCCAGGCGGCCCGCCGATAGGGAGAACCGGTGATCCCCCAGGTATCGAAGGGTCCGGTAGTCCACCGTCTCCAGGGCCCTTAGGATCTCCTCCCGGGAGGGGACCCGGGCCTCCTCGGTGCCTATCCCCCATAGGCGGCTCAGGGCACCTATGGTGGGGTCGAAGGCCCCGTGGGTCCCCTGGGCCACCTGGATGGACAGCTGGAGCACCTGCTCCGTCTCCGGGGAGGCCTTAAGGGCCCCGGTGGAGGACAGGATGGACACCTCTGAGGTGGGCGCGTGGGCCGACAGGAGCCCCTCCAGGCGCCGTATCTCCTCCTCCATCCGGTCAAGCACCTTGGGGTCATCGGATTGGACCTTGAGGCGCATGAGGGTGTCCATGGCGAAAACCTCCCTCTCTTCCCAGGGGAGGTCTCTTCGAGCTCCTGAAATGGCCAAACCCGCCAGGGCCAACAGGGCCAGAACGGCGGTTAGAAGGTAGGATCTCCTCATGACGGGGGAGATCCTACCACGAAATGGCCCATGTATCCAGGCTAGAGGTGTTTGAGCAAGACTCGGGCCGCCACCTGGACCGGGTCCCACACGGGGGAGAATGGTGGGGCGTAGCTCAGGTCCATGGCCACCAGGTCCTCGGCGGTGAGCCCACCCCTTATGGCGGTGGCGATCACGTCGATCCGCTTGGCGGCCCCCTCGATCCCCACTATCTGGCCCCCTACTATGGCCCCGGAACCCCTGAGGGCCAGGAGCTTCACCGTGATGTCCCCAGATCCCGGGTAGTACCCCGCCCGGGTCTCGTCCGCCGCGGAGGCGGCCACGAAGTCCAGCCCCAGCTCGGCGGCCTCACGCTCCGACAGGCCGGTGCGCCCCACCTCGTACTTGCATATCTTGCACACCGCGGTGCCCAGGACCCCCTGGAACTCCTGATGCCGTCCCGCCAGGTTCATCCCCGCCACCCGGCCCATCTTGTTGGCCGATGTGCCCATGGCCACGTAGAAGGGCCTCTTGGTGAGCATGTGATAGTTCTGGGCGCAGTCCCCCGCGGCCCACACCCCGTCAACCGCTGTCCTCATGGTCAGGTCCACCTGGATGGAGTTCCTCACCCCCAGGGGGATGCGGCTCCTCTCCGCCAGGTCTGAGTTGGGCACCACCCCAAGTCCCAGCACCACCAGGTCCGCCTCGATGAAGCCCCGGTCGGTCCAGACCCCCTTGACCCAGCCGCCGCTGGACTCCACGGAGGACAGGGCCTCCTGGGCCCTTAGCTGGATCCCCACGTCCTCCAGGGCCTTCCCCACCAGCTCCCCCATGTCCGGGTCCAGGGTGCCCATCACGGTCCTGGCCCTCTCAACGACAGTCACCTGGATCCCCCGGTGGCAATTGAGCGCCTCCGCCACCTCGAGGCCTATGTAGCCGCCCCCTATGATCACCGCCCTCCTGGGGCGCCGGTCCTCCACCGCCCTCATGAGCTCTATTCCGCTGTCCAGGGTGTTAACCCCGAAGACCCCGGGGGAGTCTATCCCCTCCACCTGGGGCCTCAAGGGCTTGGCCCCGGTGGCTATGAGGAGCTGGTCGTAATCCTCCTGGTAGGTGCCTCCCCGGTGCTGCACCGTAACCCGTCTGGCCTCCGGATCCACCTGAACCACCTCGGACAGGGTCCTAACCTCTATGCCCGATGAGGCGAACTCCTCCGGGGTCCTGGAGATGAGCCTCCGGGGGTCCTTTATGAGCCCCGCCACCAGGTAGGGGATCCCGCAGGCGGAGTAGGAAGTGTAGCTCCCCCTCTCGAATGCTAGGATCTCCACATCTCGATCCAGGCGCCGGAGCTGGCTCGCGGCGCTCATCCCCGCCGCGTCGGCCCCCACTATGAGAACCCGTCTCTTGGCCAAAACCATCACCCCCTGGTTGCGTCTTTAGCATATTTTAGGGCCAAGGGTGGGTTAGCATAAGGGGTTATCTGTTAAAATGAAGCTCCGATAACGAACATTAGGGGGTGCTTTGGGTGCCCGATTACGCGGTGTTGAGCGGGGTTGTGGACGGCAAGAACGACCGGGGGCAGAGGGTTCAGATCCTCTTCTGCGCCCTGGGGGACTCCAAGAAGCTGGCCTGGGTGAAGACCGCAGGGGTCAGCGATGAGGTTCCGGTGCCCGAGGGCTGGAGGGAGCGGGCGGCGCTGATCAACTCCCTCCAGAGGGACGACCAGTCCCTGGCCTCCTACGGGGCCCTCCAGGTCCGGCTCTTCATCCAGGATAACCAGGCGGTCCAGCGGGCCATCCTGCAGGGGAACGTGAAGCCTCTGGAGTACGACCTGGTGAGGTTCGCCATGGACAGGCTGGCCCTCAAGGCGGTGACGGTGGCCCGGATGGACGAGATCTCCGAGGACGAGGCCCAGTCGGAGTTCGAGGCGGTGGAGAGGCGCTCCCAGGCGGAGGCCCAGGAGGAGGCCCTCTCCGGTGGTGAGGGGGCTCCCTACAAGCCTCAGGTGCCCCACCTGGTGATGCTCACCTGTCAGCCCGTGCTGGATCCGGTGGGGGGCATACCCCTCCAGGCCCTCTCCGAGGGGGACGAGATCCTGGCCGCTCTGCCCCAGGACTCCTTCTTCTTCGACATATTCAAGTCCAAGATCCCGGACTTCGACGGGGTGGTATCCGCCCGGGTCATGTCGGTTAAGAAGACAGAGACGGGGAGCACCCAGGTGGACCTGTTCCTATCCGAGGGGCTTGTGGGGGTCCTCAGGCTGTCGGGCAACGTCAGAGTCAAGCGGTCCGTGGCGGAGGTCCAGGAGAAGGAGCCCATTGGGGCGGCGCCACCCCCATCGCCCATGGTGATGATAGGGGTAGGGGTGGCCTTGGCCCTGGCGGCGGGGGTGGCCTTCTACCTCTTCTTCCGCTGACAGGGTCCCTTGGACAGCAGGTCCGCCAGCCGGGTGGGCTCCGGTAGCCTGTAGCCCCTGAGGGCCCTTAGGGTCACGTCCAGGGCCCCCTCAAGGTCTATCATGTGCCCTGGGGTGACGAATATGGGCCTCGCCCCCCGCCGGCTCCTCAACGCCCAGCCCACCTGGGATCGGTTGAGCCAGATGGGGCCTATGGACAGCGGGTCCGGGCCGGGCTCCTCGAAGGACCCCACCAGCAACGATTTGGATATCCCCAGGGAGGGGACATTTAGTGCCACCCCCAGGTGGCTGGCTATCCCTAGCCCCCGGGGGTGGGCGATGCCGCATCCGTCCACCATCACCAGATCGAAGGGCATCCCCAAGCCCTCCAGGGCCCGGACCATGGGGTCCAGCTCCCTGAAGGAAAGGAAGCCCGGCACGTAGGGCACTCGGCAGGGCCCCTCGAAGAGGGCCTCCGCCGCCGGTGTGAGCTCCGGCCAGGACAGGAGGACCGCCGCCGCCCGGATCGTGCGGTCCCTCTCGGAGCAGTCCACCCCCGCCACCCACCTGGGCTCCCCCGCCAGGGGGCAGAGGCGCACCTCCTGGGCCAACCGGCGCTGAAGCTCCGCCGCCCCCTCGAAGGGGCCAACCGGGCCCTTCCTAACCATGGCTGTTGTCACCACCTTTGTTGGGTTTATAATAACTTGAGTTTAACAGGATTGCTCATATTTGTGCCCCCATGGGGCGCGGTGGAGGGGTAGATCAGTTGTCGGCCAGATGCTCGAGGGCCCTTGGGGCCGCGTTGTTCATGTGCCTAATCCTCTGGTGTTCCCATGGCTGGGCGGGGGAGGTAAGGGTCAGCCTGGGTGATATGGGGTACCCGTCGGGGGTGATGATCCCCGGACCTAGGGGGGAAGTGAGCCTCCTCCTGCCCGTGCCGGGTTCGTCCCCAGGGGGGCGTATCGAGCTGTCCTACGTCTGTCCCCCGGGGGTGAGCGGCGGTGCTCTGGGCATCGCCGTGGATGGGGTGGATGGGGGCACCATCCCCATAGGTCCCGGATCCGGCCGGGCCTCGTTCCGCCTCCCCGGGGCCTCCGCCAAGGGGCGGATCCTGGTGAGGCTCCGGGCATCCCTGGCGGGCCCTGGGGCCCTCTGGGACGATCCCACCGCCGAGAACCTGGGGTTGAAGCTGGGGGCCGATTCTGAGATGGTGCTGGATGGGCCGGTGACGCCCCCCAAGGGGATCTCCCAGTGGATCGGCTCCCTCAGCGGTTCCGTGGCGGTGGTGGTGCCCGACAAGCCCAAGGACGAGGAGCTGTCCGCCGCGTTCGGGGTTCTGGGGATGCTGGTTCGGCGTCTTCCTCACCGCAACGTGTCCCTGATCCGGTCCTCCGAGGAGGTGTCGGCGGTGGACAGCCTCAGGATCCGGATCCAGATGGATCCCGGCAGGGCTGAGGGGGCCCTGGTTGGGGGTGGGGGCCGGTGGATCCTCATAAACGGTTCCTCCAGGGAGTCGCTGGTGATGCTCTGTTCCAGGCTCTTCGACCCCAAGTTCCAGGGGGTCCTCCAGGGGGCGGAGGCCACCAACCTGCAGGGGGGCGGAACCGGAGGGGCGCCCAGCTGGCGCTATGAGCCCATCTCCAGGAGCTGGTCCTCCTCCTGGGGGGTGGAGCGGGGGATTCTGAGCTTCGTGGGTGCCGTGCCCCGCCGGGTCAGGGTGTCCCTCCGGGGGGTTGTGCCCGCCTCGGTGAGGGATCCGGAGGTGGCGCTGGACCTATACATCAACGGTGACCTGGTTGGCTCCGTCAAGCTGGGCTCAGGGGGTTTCTCTAAGGACCTGAGCGTTCCCGAGTGGGTTAGGATATACCCCAGGAATAAGGTGGCCATGGTCTTCAGGGGGGCCGGGGGGCCTCCGAGCGTCGGGGTCGATTCGGTGGCCATGGGGGACCTGCGGGAGTCCCCCTTCGACCTGGCGGACCTGCCCGCCTACCTGGAGGGGGCCTCCCTGTTGGTGGACCGGAACCTGCGGTGGACCGGCGTCAAGGGGGCGGGGTCGATCTTCGCCTGGCTGGCGTCGTACCTGCCGGATGGGTATCCCGCCTTCCCCAGGGTGACCACCTACGAGTCCACCTTCTCCCCCCCAAAGGGGATCATGATCTCGGTGAGCAGCCGGATTCCGGAGACCATGTCGGACCGTCTCCGGGTGCTGGTCTCCGACGGGGGGGTCAAGGTCAAGGCACCCCGGGTGGAGGCGAACCTGTCGGACCGGTCCTTCAGCCTCATGGGGCAGGCCCTGGACGGTGACGGGGGTATGGCGGTGCTGGTAACCTCCGCGGTGGAGGCGCTTCCAAGGGCCGCGGTGGCCCTAATGGACACTCCGCAGCGGGACCTGGCGGGGGACGTGTTCTTCTACTCCGACGGGGGTGGGGTCAAGATCTGGGACCTGGAGGAGCCCCAGAGGCGGAGCCTCCTGGCGGGTCTCTGTGGTTGGCTCAGGAGGCTCGACCCAAAGGTGCGCCTTCCGTTTCAATGGCCCCTGGACGGAAGGCTTATCATCTGCGTACTGGGAGGGGCGGCGGTCCTTCTGGGGGTCTTGGCCCTTTGGCTGACCCGGTCATGGGATACCAGGCGGAGACGCAGAAATAGGATCAGGAAGAGGCACATTTGAGCGGGCAGTGGGTCCTACCTCTGGGCCTCCTTCCCCTGCTTGTGGGCGTACATCTTCCGATCCAGTTCATCTATTATCTCCTCCAGGTCCCTCGTGTCCGTAGGACTCAGCTCCTCGAAGCCAAAGCTCAACCCCACCGGGGTGCCGTATTCCTCTGTGAAGGCCATAGTGGACTGGAACCTCATTACGAAGTTATCGAATAGCTCAAAGCCGGATATTCCCTCGTAGCCGTGGACCATTATGACGAACTCGTCTCCTCCCCATCGGCACATGAGGTCCGCTCCACGGAAGGAGTACATCATGATCTTGCCCATCAGCTTCAGGATCCGGTCCCCCTCGAAATGGCCATGGGTGTCGTTTATCCTCTTGAACCCGTCCAGATCCATGTAGGCCATGAAGCACGTCTCCCCGGACTTCCGGGCCTCGGATAGGACCTCCCGGGCCTGGCCGATGAAACCTCGGCGGTTTAGCAGCCCGGTTAATGGGTCGGTGATAGCCTGTAGCTTCAACTGATCCCTCAGGAGGCACAGCTCCGTAACGTCTCTCATGGTGATCACGCGGGCCTCCTGCGATCCCCAGGAGGTGATTCCGATCTTGACGTCCAACACCATGGCATCCCCCGATGGCAGGGTAACGTGTAACTCCGTCTTCTCCTCCTCGTTTGTGGCGAAGGGGATCATTCCACCGGTCCATCCGGCGGATCGGAGGATCATCTCCCCGGCCGGGTTCACGTAGAGGACCTCCCCAGAGGTTGATGCCACTAGGATGCCATCGTCCACCATCGCCATGGTGTTGTAAAGGTTATCCCGTAGGTTCCTGCCGTCCCTCTCCAGCTCCTCCTGGCGGGTCAGCAGATCGTTCAATTGCCTGGCGGACTGGGATGAAGAATCCACCAGGGAGAAGATGAGGTTAACTATCTGCATCTTCTGGGCGGTTATCTTGTGTACCTGGTCCCCCACGTTTATCTCCAGCACCACCTGGCCTCGTTGCCAGACGGCCTGGTAAGGGAATAGTTTATGAGAGATAGGACCTGCTTGATTATGTTATCCGGCGTTGAGGGTTTGACGATGAAATTGTCTGCCCCGGCCTTTAGGCCGTTGATCACCTCCACAGGGTCCGTTAGGGCGGTGAGCAGGATCACCGGGATGTTATGAGTTCTCTGATCCTCCTTGATCCTCCTGCACAGTTCGAAACCGTCCATCCGGGGCATCATCACATCAGAGATGATGATAGACGGCATCTCATCCGACGATAGAGCCCATCTGAGGGTGTCCTCACCGTTCTTGAACCAGTAGACTTTGAAGCCCTCCGCCTCGAGGAGGGATTTGAGTCCTCTGCCCTGAGTTTGGCTGTCCTCCGCCAGCAGTATGGTGTGATTGTTCGGGTCCAACATGTTAGCCACGCCCATGGTTATTCCCTAACCTCTCTTTCAGTTCTAGTTACCAAACTTGCAAGACGGGATCCAAGCTCCGCCGGAGGAGCCAGCAGGGTAACTCCGCCAAGCATGTAAGCCTCACCGGGCATCCCCCAAACCACCGAAGAGGCCTGATCCTGGGCCATGGTGAAAGCTCCGGCCCCTCTGGCTTCCGCCATCTCCAGCGACCCGTCGGTCCCCATGCCGGAGAGGAGCACTGCGGCCCAACGTGGGCCGTACTCCTTGAGCATGGACCTGAACAGGACCGATACGGCGGGCCTCACCCCGTGCTCCGGGGGCTCCTCCGACAGATCCACCGACCCGTTCCTCACCTTCATGTGCAAACCGGATGGGCACAGAAAAACCTTGCCTCCACTGAGGCGTTCCCCCCGGGAAGCTATGGAAATCACATGTCCAGATCCGTCCCCCAACCACCTAGCGTAGCCCTCCTCAAAGCCCTTGAACATGTGTTGTACCAGCAGGATGGGCACCGGACAGGGAGAGGGAATGGACTTGAGAAGCTCAAGGGTGGACTTGGGCCCCCCGGTGGATGCCCCTATGGCCACCGCCTCAATGGGATGTGGCGTCCTCTCAACCATGGAAGGCGGCGGTACCTCAGGTGAAGGTTTAGGTGGGGCCGCGTGTGGGATGCGGTTGATTATCGGGAGGGCCCTCCAGAGGACCTCCTTTGCAAAGGCCTCAGGGGTGGTCCCCGGCCCAGGCTTGGCCATGATGTCATCCGCCCCCATCTCCAGAGCCCGGAACGTGAGCGCCAGCTCCGATGGGGACCATACGGAGGATATGACGATTATGGCCAGCTGCCGAAGGGCCTTTATCCGCTGGCAGGCCTGGATGCCTCCCATGCCGGGCATCTCTATGTCCATGGTCACCAAGTGGAAGTGATCCCCCGATATGCGGATTATCTCCTCCGCCTCCTCCCCGGAGAAGGCCAGGGTCACCGACGAGACCTCCCCCATGGCGGAGAGCCCCCTCTTCAGGTACCTCTGGAAAGTGGGGGAGTCGTCCACCACCAGCACGTTCAAGCCCATGGGTCACCTCCAATCATCCCAGCATGTCTGATACCAGGGAAGTCAGCCTCCCTTGGTCGAAGCTCCCCTTGGGTACGTGGGCGTCCGCACCTGCTTCGATGCCCCGCTGGACGTCCTCCGGGGACTCAAGGGAGGTGACCAGGATGACCTGGATGGACCTCAACGCGGGGGAGCCCTTGATCCGCCGGGTGAGCTCGAACCCGTCCATCCGGGGCATCTCCACGTCGGTTATCACCAGGTGGTGGGGATCCCGGGATATCACCTCCCAGGCCTCCTGGCCGTCCGCCGCGGTGGTGACCTGGTAGCCCAGGGAGGTCATCAGGTTCCTCAGGAGGGCCCTGGATGTGACCGAGTCCTCCACCACCAGGATCCTCTTGGGCCCCTGGTCCGCCTGGGCCCCTTGGCCGGCCGATGAGCCGTGGGGGGAGGAGTCCGCCAGGTCCGACGGGTTGAGCACCGGCACCACACTGCCGTTGCCCAGCAGGACGCCACCTTGAAAGAACCTGACCTTGCCCAGGAACTCACCCAGGGGCTTCAGGATCCCCTCGTGGACCCCCAGGACCTGGTCCACCTGGATGGCCACCGAGGACCCGGAGGAGGAGATCACCACCGCCACGGGCCTTGATCCCTTGGAGGAGGTGCCGTCCTTGAGGGACAGCAGATCCCCCAGGGGGACCAGGGGGAGGTGGCGATCCTTTACCCTGATCATTCCTGGGTGAGGGGAGCGCTCGATCCTGATGGAGCACTCCACGGATGATGAGGGGAGGGAGAAGAGGTGCCCCCCCGCGGCCACCAGGACCCCCTGGTAGGTCCGCATGGTGACCGGGAACTCCAATGTGAAGCAGGTACCGTGCCCAACTTGGCTCTCAACCCGGATGGATCCCCCCAGGCGCTCCACCGTCTCCTTCACTATGGACATGCCTATGCCCCGGCCGGAGACGTCGGTGACCCTGTCCGCGGTGGAGAACCCGGAGCGGAAGATCAGCTCCGTGGCCTCCTGGTCCGACATGGCCTCCGCCTCCTCGGGGGTTATCAGCCGGTCCTTAAGGGCCCTCTGCTTGAGCCTCCTGGGATCAATGCCCCGGCCGTCGTCCCGGACGGTCAGGATCCCCACGCTGCCGCTGGCGGAGATCTCTATCTCCAGGTTCCCCACCCTTGGCTTGCCGGAGGCCTCCCTCTCCTGGGGGGGCTCGATGCCGTGGTCCACCGAGTTCCGGACCAGATGCACCAAGGGCTCCTTGAGAGACTCCATCACGTTCCTGTCCAGCCTCACGTCCCCTCCGCTGACGGAGACCCATAACTCCTTCTGGGTCTTGATCGCCAGGGATGACGCGGCCTCCTTGAGGTACCGAAGAAGCCCGGAAGCGCTGAGCATGCTAAGTTGCCTCACCTTGTCCAGCAGGTTCTTGACCGACCGGTCTATGGATCCCACGTCCTCCAGGAGGCCCTTGGTGAGTTCCCGAAGGTGCCTCAAGTTCCCCGCTTGCCCCTTGGCCGCCTGGTTCAGGTCCTCCGCCTTCCTGGCCGCGTAGAGCACCAGGGGGATCAGGTCCTCCAGGAGCATGGACAACTCCTCCACCTGGGAGAACCGGACCCTCACCGTGTCGGATCCCTGGGGCGCCGGAGGGCTTGGTTGGCGATCCGGCTGGTCCGCCGGGGCCACCGGCTCCCCGGGGGGCGGTGTCTCCCCCTGGGGAGCCCTTGGGGCGGAGGGGGAGGGCACGTCCACTTGCCTTCCCTCCGCCAGGTCCTTAAGGGCCTTCAGCAGGTCTCCCACATTGAGCTCCTCCCCCTGGATGAGCCGAGACAGGGAGTCCAGGGCGGATCCCAGGGTGAGGATGTGGGGGGTCTCCAAGGACAGGCCCCCCCTCTTGGCGGCGGACACCACCGACTCCATGGCCTGGCACAGGGTGCTGACCTTAAGGTAGCCCACCGCCTGGGAGGCCCCCTTCATGTTGTGAAGGGCCCGGTAGGCCTCCTCAAGCCTCTTGGGATCCCGGACCGCCGCCGGGTCCCCAAGGACGTCCCGGACCATTGACACGTACTCCCCCGCCTCCAGGATGAAGTCCTGCCGGAGCTCCTCCATGAAGTCCTGGGTCATGGTGCCACCTCAGATCCTGTAGACTTCCAGCACCTTGGTCAGGTTGTAGCTGGCCGCCTTGATGTCCAGGGTGGCGGACTCCAGCTCCTTGATGGCCTCCGTGTTGTCCCTGCTGGTGGAGCGGATCTGCTCCATGGCCTGGTTCACCTGATCCACCCCCAGGAAGAGGTCCTGGTTGGCCCTGAGGGTCTGGGTGGACATCTGGGCTATCTCCCCCAGGTGCCGGGCCATCTGGTCCATGGCGGACCTGACCGGCTCCGTGTGCCTGGAGGCCTCGTTGGTGGCCTTCACCCCCTGCTCGGTGGCCATCACCGCCGCGGATGTGGCCCGTTGCACCTCCTCCAGCTTGCGCTTAACCTCCTTGGCCTGGGCCTTGGACTGCTCCGCCATGGACTTTATCTCCGAGGCCACCACTGTGAAGCCCCTGCCCGCCTCCTGAGCCTTGGCGGCCTCCACCGCGGCGTTCACCGCCAGCAGGTTCGATTGCTCCGCCAGGTCCTCCACCGTGTCCGCCACGTCCATGATCTCCCGGGTCTTATCGTTCAGGGTGACTATGGTGTCCGAGAGGAAGCCCATCCTCTCCCGGATGCGCTCGATGGCGTCCAGCAGGGCCATGGCGGCCTCGTTGGTGGCGATCACCAGCTCCAGACCCCGCTTGGTCAGCTCGCTGGCGTCCTCCATCTTCTTGGCGGTGGTCTTGGCGGTGGCCTTTATCTCCTCCATGGACGTGGAGCTCTCCGCCAGGGACGCGTAGTTCTCCTCCGCACTGGCCGCCAGCTGGGACGCCACCGCCGAGGCGGTCACCGAGAGGGACTCTATGCCCTTCGCCACCGCCCGGGTCTCCAGCACCTGCCCCCTTATCCGGTCCGCAGTGGACCTTATGCTCCTGGCCATGACGCCCATCTCGTCATCTCCCTGGAGCAGCCCCGGATCCAGCTGGACGTCCAACTCCCCCGCCTCAAGCCGGGCCATGGCCTCCGACGCCAGGCCTACGATCCGGGAGATGGAGGAGGTCACCCAGTAGCCGGTCAGCAGGGTCAGCAGGATTATCAGGCCTATCACCAGGAGGGACCTGTGGGCGAACTCGTTGTACATCCGGTCCACCGACTCCAGGGCGGAGGTCTCCTCCTGTCCGAACCGGTCCGCGGTCCTCTCCGACAGGACCCCGAAGGCGTCCGAGACCGCCGCCATCCTGGAGATGTGCTGATCCAGCCTGGCCAGCTCCTCCCTGCCCCTCCGGGTGGCCAGCGCCCGGGCCGCCTCCAGGAACGCCCGGTCCAGCTGGGCGTGCCCCTCCCTCCAGGCGGAGTAGGACTCCTCTAGCTGGGTCCCCACCTGGGCCAGGTCACCTCCCTTGGCCCCCGCCATCCGGGAGAGCTGGGCCACCTGGCGCCCCACCTGGTCTATGGCGGAGGACTTGTCGGACACCACCCGCCGGGCCTCATCCTCCCCCATCCTGGAGGTGGAGAGGTTCACCATGATGTTGAGGAAATTGACCCTCACCTGGAGCCGCCTGTAGTTGATCTCGTCCGCCAGGGCCGACATGCTTGTCAGGTCCTGGGCGTGCCTTATGGAGTAGGATATCCGCTCCTCCAGGAGGAAGACGAAGGCCCCAAGGCCCCCCAGCATCAGCAAAAGGGCCAGGACGAAGACGGTCAAGCGGGATCTTATGCTAGGTCTGAACGACACGGCGCAACCCCCTATTCTTCACGATTATGTTGAGCTGATGATAACACCGGTTTCCGGTCACAAGGCCAGGGCCTCCATCCGGACTATCATCACGTCTCCCGCCATCCCCTCCAGGGGGTGGTCCGGGGGGGTCTCCGTCACGTCCTCCCGGGGGACCCTCATGGTGCCCTCCAGGGAGTCGAAGCCGATCCCGAACTGGCCGTGCCGGTTTGAGGTTACCATGGCTACCCTTAGGGGGCCCGGGGCCTCGATCTTGAGGGGGTAGGACAGGTCCAGGAGGGGCACTATGGACCCCCTCAGGTTGAAGACCCCCGCCACGTGGGGGGGAAGGGTGGGAATGGGGGTGTACCCCTTGAGGCGCACCACCTCGCCCCAGGAGTCGGGCCGGAAGGCCAGCAGGGACGACCCCCTCCTGAACACCATGAGCTCCTCCCAGTCCGACCTCTCATGTGACTCCGCCGCCAGCCTTCGGGCCCTCTCCAGCAGCCTGGCGTTGACTCCGGATCCTTGGGATACCAATGGACATCACCTCCCCCACTGGATTTTAAACCCTTGGGCATCAGGTGATAACCCCCTGGGCGGCCCGCCTCATGTCCCTCACCCTGACCGACTCCCCCAGGAGGGTATGGCCATCGTCCTCCATCCCCTGGATGGAGCTCAGCAGTAGCCTGGCGTGCCTATTGGCCAGCGATAGGTCCCCCCGGGAGGCGGCGAGCATCATGATGCAGTAGTGGGCCTCGGGGAAGAGGGGGTCGATGAAGACCGCCCTCGAGAGGGCCCTCATGGCCTCCTGGTCCAGCCCCATGTCCATCAGCACCACCCCCTCCAGGAATGGGAACCTGGGGTCCTTGACGTGGGTCTCCTGGGCGGCCCGGCAGGCGGCGAGGGCCCCCTCCAGGTCCCCCCCGTCGGCCATCCTGGTTATCTCCTCCACCGTCCGGTGTGGGGATGGGGTCCCCTGAGCCCCTTGGGGGCCTTCCACCGGCGGCTTTCCCTTGGGGGCCGAGGCCCGTGGGCTGGGGGCGGGTGGCCTGGCCGGGGTGGGACCTGTCCTGTCCTTGGGGTTGTGCCCCCCGGGGGCTTGGGGGTGCCCATGCAAGACTGCCTGAAAGGTGGAGTGTCCCGCCGGGGCGAATAGGTCCCTGCCCAGGGAGGCCACCGATGGGGCCTCCGCGTAGCCCACGGTAAGGAGGCCTCCCTCCAGGAGGATTCTATGGAACACCTCCAGGGCCCTCCTTATGGCCTCCTCGGTGAAGTATATGAACAGGTTCCTGCAGGAGACGCCGTGGAACGCACCCTCCGGGGGCTGAAAGACGTTGCCCACGTGAAAGGTGACGTTCCGCCGGTAGCGTTCCTTGAGCTGGAAGAGCCCGTCAGGGGTCTCGTCGAAGTAGGTCCTCACGGGGGACGTGCCGTCCATTCCCCGGAGGGACCAGCGGGAGTAGACCCCCCTCATGGCCTTGGCTATGGCGGAGGGGCTTATGTCGGTGCCGATTATGTGGAAGTCCTCCTTGCCCATGTTCATCAGCAGGATCGCCATGGAGTAGGGTTCCTCCCCGGAGCTGCAGGCGGGGCACCAGATCTTGAGGTTCCGCCGGTTCGAGAGGGCCACCAGGAAGTCCTCCGTGGAGGCCCTCTGCCTCATGAAGAACGTCTCCCCCACCCGCATGAGCTCCCCGCCGATGGCCACCAGCCTGTCCATCCCAAGCCGCTCCAGCTGGCCTGGGAGGATCCCCTTCTCCAGGCACCAGTCCTCCAGGGCCTTGGTCAGATCCCCCTCCCGTCCCTCCATCTGGATCCCGAACGCGAGGGATATGGACCGGGAGAGGCGCCGGGCCAGTTGCTCCAGTCCGTCGGATCCTTGGTTCATCCCAGGAGGTCCCCCGGGTTCAGCACCGTGGCCATCTGGTCCCTCTCGTGGCCGTACTGGATCACCAGGCCCCCTGGGGACTGGGCCTGGGACAGGGGCTCGAATATCCCCTCCACCTGGTCCACCCACAGGCCAACCGTTCCCCGGTCCGTGGTGACCAGCACTATGGCGTCCGAGGTCTTCATCTCCTTTGCGTCCTGTTCCATGGGGCCTCGGGGGTCCGCCACGGGGATCACCTGGGAGCCCACCTTCAGGGTCCCCGCCACGGTGCCGCACCGCCCCTCGGGGCTCAGCGCCGCCGCCGGCAGGGCCCGGATGACCATGTCCAACGGCACCGCCAGCCTCCTGGCCCCCACCGCCAGGACCATGTACCTGGTCAATCAACCACCCCCATGGGTCTAGGGTTTCATCCCCATCTCCGCCGCCAGTCTCATGAAGAAGGGGTCTATGTCCTCCTCTATCATTATATCTATCGGCCTTCTCACGTGTCCGGTGTATATTTCCCCCCGGCTCACCACCGCCAGGGTGCCCTTGCACAGGCTTGGGAGCGACGCCGCGGGGGTCACGGTGAGGGAGGAGCCCACCACCAGCATGACCTGGCAGTCCCTGGAGAGCTCCATGCACCGATCAAGGTCCCTTACCCCCTCGCCGAAGAAGACCACGTGGGGCTTTATGAGCCCTCCGCAGGAGCAGAGGGGCACCTCCCGCTCCTCCATCATGGCCTTAAGGTCCCCCAACGAGTAGGTGCGTCCGCAGGTGAGGCACGAGTTCTCCCCGATGCCGCCGTGGATCTCGATCACGTTCCTGGAGCCCGCCCGCTGGTGTAGCCCGTCCACGTTCTGGGTTATCACCGCGAGGTCCTTCGTCTCCTCCAGCTTGGCGATGAACCGGTGGGCGAAGGAGGGCCGTACGGCCTCCACCATCTCCAGGAACCTGCGGTGGAACCCGTAGAAGGTGGAGGGGTTCACCATGAAGTGGTCTATGTCGAAGATCCTCTCCGCCTCCGCCCCCAGCTGACGGTATATGCCGTTGGGCCCCCGGAAGTCCGGTATGCCCGACGCGGTGGATATCCCGGCCCCGGTGAGCACCACGATCCTACGGGCCCCCTCCAGGGCGGATGCCAAGGCCTTCAACCCCATTTCGATCCCTCGCTTTCCTGTTTTATAAGTTGATTGTAATATACATCTTGACGGCCTCATGGGCCAGGGAGAAGTTTGAGAGATGGAGGGGGGATGTGGTGTTGTCCCGCGCAGTACCGGGGATCAGCCTCATGAGCGACTACGACGTTTACCTTTTCAAGGAGGGGCGGCACTTCCGACTCTATCGGTGTCTCGGTTGTCACCCCATGGAGGTGGACGGCCAGCCCGGGGCCCTCTTCGCCCTTTGGGCCCCCAACGCGGAATGGGTGTCGGTGGCGGGGGACTTCAACGGATGGGACCCGGACTCCCACCGGCTCTACCCCCGGTGGGACGGGTCCGGGATCTTCGAGGGTTTCGTCCCCTTCGCCAAGGCGGGGGACGTCTACAAGTACGTGATAAGGTCCCGGGTGACCGGCGAGACCTACGAGAAGACGGATCCCTTCGGCTTCCTCTTCGAGTGTCCTCCCAGGAGCGGTTCGGTGGTGTGGGACCTGTCGTACTCCTGGGGGGATGGGGAATGGATGGAGGGGCGGGGGGCCAAGAACTGGCTGGAGTCCCCCTGGACCATATATGAGGCCCACCTGGGTTCCTGGCAGAGGGTGCCAGAGGAGGGGAACCGTCCGCTGTACTACCGGGAGGCGGCGGAGAGGCTTGGCAACTACCTGAGGGAGACGGGCTTCACCCACCTGGAGCTGTTGCCGGTGATGGAGCATCCATTCTACGGATCCTGGGGCTACCAGACCCTGGGCTACTTCGCCCCCACCTCCCGCTACGGCTCCCCCCAGGACTTCATGTGCCTGGTGGACCACCTACACCGGCTGGGGATAGGGGTCATCCTGGATTGGGTTCCCTCCCACTTTCCCAAGGACGGCCACGGGCTGGGCTTCTTCGACGGCACCTGCCTTTTCGAGCACCAGGACCCCCGAAAGGGTTACCACCCGGACTGGAAGTCCGGGATCTTCAACTACGACCGGCCCGAGGTGGTCAGCTTCCTGGGGAGCTCCGCCGCCTTCTGGTGCGACGTGTACCACGCGGACGCCCTGCGGGTGGACGCGGTGGCTTCCATGCTCTACCTGGACTACTCCCGGCCCCCGGGGGAGTGGGTCCCCAACCGGTACGGAGGGAGGGAGAACCTGGGGGCCATCGAGTTCCTCCGGGCCATGAACGCGGAGCTATACCGGAGCTTCCCGGGGGTGCAGACCATAGCGGAGGAGTCCACCTCCTGGCCCATGGTGAGCCGACCCGCGTTCCTGGGGGGGCTAGGCTTCGGCATGAAGTGGAACATGGGCTGGATGCACGACGTGTTGCGCCACATGTCCCGGGATCCGATCCACCGGAGGTGGCACCTGGAGGAGCTCACCTTCGGCCTCTGGTACAACTACTCGGAGAACTTCGTCCTACCCCTCTCCCATGACGAGGTGGTCCACGGAAAGGGCTCCCTGTGGGGGAAGATGTGGGGGGATCCGTGGCAGAGGGCGGCGGCGCTAAGGCTCCTCTACGGCTGGATGTACTGCCATCCGGGCAAGAAGTTGCTCTTCATGGGGGGCGAATTCGGCCAGGAGGCGGAGTGGGATCACGATAGGAGCCTGGACTGGCACCTGATAGCCCAGTCGGACCTGCACCGGGGGGTCTTCCAGTGGGTCAAGGACCTGAACCGTTTCCTCCGGGAGCGGCCGTGCCTCTACCAGCTGGACTTCCAGAGGGAGGGGTTCCAGTGGGTTGACTGCGACGACCGGGACAACGTGGTCCTGTCGTGCATCAGATTCTCCCGGGACGGGGGAATGGTGCTGGGCATAGGCAACTTCACCCCGGTTACCCGCCGGGGTTACGTGGTGGGGGTCCCCAGGGGAGGCTTCTGGCGGGAGGCCCTCAACTCCGACGGGGCCTGCTACGGGGGCTCCGGGGAGGGCAACCTGGGTGGGGTGTGGGCCCGGGACCAGGGATCCCACGGCAGGCCCTTCTCCCTGGAGCTGACCCTGCCGGGCCACTCGTTCATCTTCCTGGAGCCCGCTTGATGGGAGGGATGTCCATGTTTCTGGAGCGCAGGAGGGGAGTGCTGCTTCACTTCACGTCCCTGCCAGGCCCCTACGGGGCAGGGGACCTGGGGCCCGTGGCCAGGTCCGTGGCGGAGGGGATGGCCGCTCAGGGGTGGACCATCTGGCAGATGTTGCCCCTCAACTACCCTAACCCCGCCATGGGCTTCAGCCCCTACGCCTCCTACGGGGCCCTGCCCCTGAACCCCACGGTGATATCCCTGGATGACCTGGCGGAGGAGGGCTGGATACCCGGGGAGGAGCTCCGCAACCTCCAAGTACGGCTGCCGGATCCCTGGAGGGCGGACTTGCAGGGGGCCTTCCGGGCCCGAAGGGCGGGGGTTGCCCTGGCCTTCCAGGCCCTCAAGAGGGGGCACATGAGGGACCGGTACCTGGAGTTTCGCCAGCGGGAGTGGGAGTGGCTTGAGGGCTGGGGGGTCTTCATGGCCCTGAAGGACTCCCTGGGGGGCAGCCACTGGGTCCACTGGCCCGAGCGCTTCAGGTCCCTTGAGAGGGCCCTGGCCCACTGGGACGAAGGGCTGGAGGAGGGGGCGGAGCTGTACCGGTTCGAGCAGTTCCTGGCCAGGCGACAGCTGGACCGGTTCAGGGCCCACTGCGAGGCCCTGGGGGTGAGGCTCCTGGGGGACATGCCCATCTACGTGGCCCACGACGGCATGGACCCCTGGGCCTGCCCGTACCTGTTCGAGCTGGACGGGGAGGGGAACCCGGTAGAGGTGGCTGGGGTGCCGCCGGACTACTTCAGCGAGACCGGCCAGCGGTGGGGCAACCCCCTGTACCGGTGGGAGGCCATGGGGGAGGACCGGTACCTATGGTGGCGGGTGAGGCTCCGCAAGGCCCTGGAGTGGTTCCACGCGGTCCGGCTGGATCACTTCCGGGGCTTTGCGGGGTACTGGGCCATACCGGCGGAGGAGATGACCGCGGTGAGGGGCCGTTGGAGGCCGGGGCCAGGGGAGGCCCTTTTCGATGCCCTGGTGGAGGACCTGGGGGGAGATCCATCCGGGGAGGGACCCTCCCTGCCCATCGTGGCGGAGGACCTGGGGGTGATAACCCAGGACGTTACCCGCCTCAGGCTAAGGTACCGGCTACCGGGGATGCGGGTCCTCCAGTTCGCTTTCTCCGGGGGTGATGACAATCCCCACCTGCCTTTCAACCACGAGGGGCTGGGATTGGCGTACACCGGCACCCACGACAACGACACCACTCTGGGCTGGTGGCTATCCGCCTCGGCGGAGGAGAGGAGGGGGCTCTTCCGGTACGTGGGGAGGCCCCTCACGGCGGAGGAGGCGGTGAGGGAGATGGTGCGCCTGGCGCTGAACTCCCCCAGCCGGTGGAGGATCGTGCCCCTGCAGGACCTGATGCTATTGGGGTCCAGACACCGGATGAACACCCCCTCGTCCCGGGAGGGCAACTGGGTCTTCCGGGCCATGAGGGTGGAGCTTGACGGGCTCCTTGGGGGTTGATGGGGGTATGGGGGTCTGATATTCTGGCTGTGTTTTATACATCAGAGCGGGAGGTGGATCCCTTGAGGCTGATAAGGGGCGGTGTTCTGAAGCGGGTGCTCCCCATGTCCGAGGCGGTGAAGGGGGTAAAGAGGGCCCTGTCCGCCTGGTCTTCCGGGAGCTGTCAGGTGCCGGTCAGGGAGAGGCTGTCGCTGAAGCTCGGGGACGTGCTCTTCATGCCCGCGTCGGTAGACCACGTGGTGGAGACCGCGGGGGTCAAGGTTATATCCGTCTTCCCCGGAAACCTGGCCCAGGGGAAGCCCTCCATAACGTCCCTGATGGTGCTCATCTCCTCCGAGACCGGCGAGGTGGAGGCGCTGCTGGACGGGACGGAGCTCACCCGGATCCGGACCGGGGCGGTTACCGCCTGTGGCACGGAGCTGCTGGCTCGGGAGGACGCCAGGATCGGCGCCCTCTTCGGCACCGGTGGTCAGGCCATGACCCAGCTGGAGGGGATGCTTCACGCCCGGTCCCTGGAGGAGGTGAAGGTCTATGACCAGTTCAGGGAGAGGATAATGGCCTTCATCGAGGCCGCCCGTCCCATGGCGGAGGCCCGGGGTTGCCGTCTGGTCCCCGCGGAGGATCCGGAGGAAGCGGTGGCCAACGCCATGGTGGTAACCACCGTCACCACCTCCAGCACCCCGGTCTTTCCCGGGGCCATGCTCCCCATGGGGGCCCACGTGAACGCCATAGGGGCCTACACCCCCTCCGCCCGGGAGCTGGACACCGAGACCCTCACCCGGGCGGACCTGGTCTTCGTGGACAACCTGAAGGCGGTCATGGAGGAGGCGGGGGACCTGCTGATCCCCATATCCGAGGGGGCCTTCGGTCCCGAGCGGATAACCGGCGAGCTGGGGGAGATCCTGCTGGGGCTGAAGCAGGGGAGGAGCTCCAGCGCCCAGATAACCGTAATGAAGAGCGTGGGCTTCGGTGCCCTGGACGTGGTGTGCGCCCGGCGGGCCCTCGACCTGGCTCTCAAGATGGGGCTTGGGGAGGAGCTGGAGATCTAGCTCAGGGCAGGCCCAGCATCCGTCTGGAGAGGGCCTTCACCCGCTCCGCCTCCCGCCACTGGGGGTTGAGGACCGGTGGGGCGCTCGCGTTGAGGGTAAGGTCCACCACCCGCTTGCCGCCGAAGGCGCTCCAGTAATCCCGGTATATGATCTCGTCCTGGGGGAAGGGGACCAGATCGGTCCCCTCTCCAAGGACGTTTTGCCCCGCCCCCTCGAAGGGGATCCCCAATAGGTGGGCCACCGTGGGGGCCAGGTCAAGCTGCCCTACCGGCCGGTCCACCTGGAGCCTGAGGTACCCCTCCCTGGAGGGGATCAGCAGGATCATGGGGACCCGGCCGAAGTCCCTCTGCCGGTGCGGCTCCCGGGTGAGTCTCTCCATGGAGTTCATCTCCAGGAACCGGTTCAGCTCCTCCGTATCCCCGATCCCCGGTGCCCGGTGGTCCCCGTAGAGGGCGATGATGGTCCGCCTTCCCAGGGGGGATCGGGTCACCCAGTCCACCAGGAGCCCCACCGCGTGATCCGTGTAATTGGCGCTCTGGAGGTAGTCCCCCAGGGTGGTGCCCTGGAACTTCCCGGAGTCGAAGTCCCACACCTTGTCCACCTTGTAGGGGTGGTGGCTGGAGAGGGTCATCACCAAGGCGAAGAAGGGCTCCCTTAGGAGACCCCGGGAGAGGGTGTGGATCAACTGCCTTGAGAGGCTCAGGTCCGATATGCCCAGCCCCACCAGCTGGTCGTTCACCAGGGCCCCCTGGTGGTAGTAGCGGTCGATGCCTATTAGGGGATAGACCTTCTTCCGGTTCCAAACCGATGGGGAGTTGCCGTGGAAGGCGTAGGTGTGGTAGCCCGCCTCCTTGAGGGCCCTCGGAAGGGATCGCATCGGCTTGGATATGTCCTTGAAGGCCGCCCCGTCCGGAAGGGGCAGGATGGAGCACATGGCCAGCAGCTCCGCGTCGGAGGTGTTCCCCATGCCGGTCTGGGCGTAGCACCGGGAGAAGGAGACCCCGGAGGAGTGGAGCCTGTTCAGGTTCGGCGTAACCTCCCGGCCGTCCACCCGGGAGCCTATGAGGAACTGCTGGATGGACTCCATCTGGATGTAGATCAGGTTGTAGCCCCTAAAGGCCCCGAAGGGCACCTCCTCCCCCCAGGCCTGGCCTCCGAGCAGGATTACGGCCAGCATGATCGTGAGCGCGAGCTTGTACGGTTTGAACAAGATCGTTATCACCCCTCGCCACGATTATACCCCTCTCTTGAAACTCCAGGGGGAAGTTGGTGTAGGATATAAAGGTTAAAATCCGAGAAAGGAGTGATCGTTTTGGCCAAGCTGAAGGACATGCAAGACTTCCTGGCCAAGAACCCCTTCGGGTTCCTGGCCACCTGGTCGGAGGGGGGGGCCCGGGTTAGGCCCTTCATGTTCCAGTTCGAGGATCGGGGTTGTCCCCTTTTCTGTCTTTCCAACGACAAGGAGGTTTACGGACAGTTGAAGGCGGATCCCCGCTGCGAAGTGGCCTTCTGCACCCCAGACTGGTCCGTTACGCTAAGGATTCGGGGTAAGGCGGAGTTCTTCCCGGGCCTTGAGCAGAAGAAGCGGATATTGGACGGGAACGAGACCTTGAGGGAGATGTACGGAACCCCGGACAATCCCCGGTTCGAGGTGTTCCGCCTGGTGGACTTTGAGGCCTTCTTCTGGGACTTCTCGGGCCGGAAGGACCCGGTGGAGAGGTAGTGGAGGGGGGCCTGCGGCCCCCCTTTTTCAGCCCCTGTGGTTGGGATCTTGGGTCTCGAAGTCCTTGAGGGCCTTGATCACCTGGGGGGCCAGCATGATCAGCGCCAGCAGGTTTGGAAGCACCATGAGGCCGTTGAAGGTGTCCGCCAGCTCCCACGCCAGGTCCACCTTGAGGGTGGACCCCAAGATGATGAAGCCCACCACCGCCAGCTTGTAGGGGGTGAGCCCCCGGGTTCCCAGCAGGTACTTCACGTTGGCCTCCCCGAAGAAGTACCAGCCCACGATGGTGGAGAAGGCGAAGAAGAGGAGGCAGGTGGCCACGAAGGCGTTGCCCATGGGGCCCATGGCGGCGGTGAAGGCCCGCTGGGTGAGGGCTATGCCGGTGGTCTTGCCGTCCAGGACGCCGGTGCAGAGGATTGCGAAGGCGGTCATGTTGAGCACCACGAATGTGTCGATGAATACCCCAACGATGCCCATGAGGCCCTGTTCCGCCGGGTGGCTTACCTTGGCCACCGCGTGGGCGTGGGGGGTGGACCCCATCCCCGCCTCGTTGGAGAAGAGCCCCCGGGCGATGCCGTACCGGGCCGCCTCCCGGATGGTGGCCCCCACGACCCCTCCGGTGGCCGCCATGGGGTCGAAGGCCCCCAGCAGGATGGACCAGATCACGTGGGGCAGCTGGGGTATGTAGGTGACTATTATGTAGAGGCTGCCCAGGATGTAGATCCCCGCCATCAGTGGCACCATCTTCTCGGTCACCGCCGCTATTCGGCCTATGCCGCCGATGAACACGAAGGCCCCCACTGCTCCCAGGGCCAGGCCGGTCACCAGGGGGGGTACGTTGAAGGCGGTCTTGAACGCGTCGGCGATGGAGTTGGACTGGACCATGTTGCCCATGAAGCCCAGGGCGGCGATTATGGCGATGGAGAAGAAGGCCGCCATGCGGGGCATGTGGAGCCCCTGGCTTATGTAGTATGCGGGGCCCCCGGTCACGTTGCCCCTGTCGTCCTGGGTCTTGTAGAGCTGTCCCAGGGTGGCCTCCGCCAGGTTGGTGGCCATGCCGAAGAAGGCCGCCAGGTACATCCAGAAGATGGCCCCCGGGCCCCCCATGGCGATGGCGGTGGCGGCCCCCGCCAGGTTGCCGGTTCCCACCTGGGCGGCGATGGCGGTGGCCAGGGCCTGGAAGGAGGACATGCCCTCCCTGCCAGCCCTCTGGCCGAAGAGGTTCAGCTCCCCGAAGGCCTTCCTGAAGGCCCTCCCGAAGAGCCGGATCTGGACGAAGCGAAGCTTGAAGGTGAGAAACAGGCCGGTGCCGCAGAGCAGGAAGATGAGCAGATAGCCCCACAACACCCGGTTAACTTCCTGGACGAAACGCAGTAGATCCATCCTCAATCTCCTCCCTTCCGGTCTCCAAGCGGGTTCGCTTTGCCTTTGCCAGGGACCGGCTAGGGAGGCAGGAGGTCGCGCTGCCCCCACGGGACGCGGGCCCCTGGTCAGAGTTTGTCCATGGCCACCATCGATATCCCCCCTTTTTTGAGGGGATATTCTAAGTTTATTGGATATATTTGTCTATTTGCCAAAAATATCAAAACTATTTACCGAATTTTAGTTTAGTGACCCGCTGATGGCCCACAGTTGCGACCGGGGCGGAATATTCCGGCCCGGTGGGTCTCCGTTTCGGCTTGCCTTCCGGGGGGGTGGGTGTATAATCTATCGGATCTTCGAAGGCGGTTTAATTGGGAGGATATGAGACATGAAGTTCAGGGGTAATCCGGGTGGGATCCGGGGGTTGGCGGGGCACCTCATATGGCCCCTGGCGGTCTGGACCGTCAGCTCCTTCAAGTTCCTGGCCCTCTGCGACTCCATGAGGGGGGGATCCCAGTGGTGGCCCCAGGTTCTCTGGTCCACCATCCTGGGTGCCCTGGCCCTTTCGGGGCTGCCCCTTCTGCTCCCCAGGAGGGTGAGGCCCCTGGGGTTCGTGGCGGTGAGCGCCCTGGTGTCCGCCCTCTGTCTGGCGGACCTGCTCTACTATAGGTACTACACGGACCTCTTCACCGTTCGCAGCCTCTCCCTGGCGGGACAGCTGGGGGACGTGTGGGACTCGGTCCGGTCCCTCTTCTCCATGGGGGACCTGCTGTTCCTCATGGACCTGCCGGTCCTCCTGGCGGTGGCCCTCTTGGACTTGAGATCCAGGGAGAGGGACCTCAGGTTCCGCTTCCGGGCCGCGGGGACCTGCCTGTGCCTGTTGGGCCTTTTGCCCTTCGGCTTCCAGACCGGGATCGTCAGGCTCAGGGTGCCCGGCTACGTGAGGGCCATGTGGGACCGGCCGGCGGTGATGTTCACGCTGGGGCCCGTGGGGTACCACCTGGCGGACCTCATTAACGCCTCGTCGGACCTCTTCGCCTCCCGGGCGGTGGCCGCCCAGGACGAGGAGGCCCTCCTGGATTGGGCGGTCAAGCGCCGCCAGCAGGTGCCGGTCTCCCAGCGGGACTCCCTCCACGGGGCCGGCAAGGGGCTCAACCTGATAGTGGTCCAGGTGGAGGCCCTCCAGGGGTTCGTCATGAACCTGAAGGTGGGGGGCCAGGAGGTGACCCCCAACCTTAACCGCCTGGCCCGGCGGAGCCTCTACTTTCCCAACATCTACAACCAGACCGGTGCGGGCAACACCTGCGACGCGGAGTTCATGGTCCAGACCTCCCTCTTCCCCTCCGCCACCGGGGTGGCCTACGTTAGGTTCTCGGGCAACTACTTCGAGTCCCTCCCTCGGATCCTCCAGAGGAACGGCTACGAGACCCTATCCATGCACGGTAACAGGGCCTCCTTCTGGAACAGGCACAGGATGCATCCCGCTCTGGGGTTCCAGGAGTTCCTCAGCAAGGAGAGGCTGAGGTGCGATGAGGAGATAGGTCTGGGCCTGTCGGACCGGAGCTTCTTCGAGCAGGGGGTCCGGATCCTATCGGAGCGGAAGGGGCCCTTCTACGCCTTCATGGTGACCTTGAGCAGCCACCACCCCTTCTCGTTCCAGGGGATACCCAGGACGCTCAAGCTGGACAGGTCCCTGGAGGGGACCTTTCTGGGGGACTACCTCAACGCCATCCACTATGCGGATGCCCAGATAGGCAGGTTTCTGCAGGATCTCAGGAGGAGGGGGATCCTGGACAGGTCGGTGCTGGTGGTCTACGGGGACCACACCGCCATACCCAACGCCAACGGGTCGGAGCTGGAGGCCCTACTGGGGCAGGATCTAAAGGACCCGTTGAGGTGGAGGGCCCTGCAGAAGGTGCCGCTGATGATACGGCTCCCCAAGGGCAGGGGTGCCAGGGTGGTGGAGACCACCGGGGGGCACGTGGACATAGGCCCCACCGTGGCGTCCATCATGGGGGTGAACATGCCCCTGGCGTTCGGCCAGGACCTTCTAACCGCCCGGGTGGGCACCGTGGTCTTCCGAAACGGGACCTTCATAAGGGGCGGGGTCTTCGTGGACCCCACCGCCCGGATGGCCTGGAGCATGGGGACCTTGTCGGAGGTGCCCTTCGACGCCTACCGGGACCTGGCGGAGGGGGCGTCGGAGGCGCTGCGCCTGTCGGACCTGCTACTGGAGAAGGATATGGCCCAGAGGGTTTGCGAGAGGCTGCCTTGAGTGTAAAATACCTTGTCCGCTCCGGGATCTGGATTTAGAGACCCGCCGGATCGGAGGTAAAACCGATAAGCTTCCTGAAACTGAAAACCTTGATCGGGGGATAGAGTCATGAGTGGTGAGGAGATATTCTACTTTTCCGTATGGTGGGGCTGGTGGCTGGTTCAGTGCTGTCTGTACCTGCTCTTCGGGTTGCTGATCGCCGACGGCATATACCAGTTCGTGGTCAGCTTCCGGGGCTGGTGGACCCCCAAGGCGCCCCCCAAGGCCTCCAGGTACCGGCGCTTCGCGGTGCTGATCCCCGCCCACAACGAGGCCCGGGTCATAGGACCCCTTCTGGAGAGCCTCAAGGAGCAGGACTATCCCAAGGATTGCTACCGGGTCTTCGTGTCCTGCGACAACTGCACCGACCACACCGCCCAGGTGGCGGCCCTGCACGGGGCGGTGCCCCTCATAAGGACCGACACCACCAAGAGCGGCAAGACCTGGAACGTCCGCTGGGCCCTGACCCAGATACCCATGGACGAGGTGGACGCGCTGGTCATGTTCGACGCGGACAACCTGGCATCCCGGGACTTCCTCTCCCGGATGAACGACTACATGGAGGCCCACCCGGAGGCGGAGGCGGTCCAGGGGGTTCTTGATGTCAAAAACCCGGACGACAACTGGCTCACCAAGGCCTACGCCCTGGCCTACTGGTACACCAACCGGTTCTGGCAGCTGGCCAGGTCCAACTGGGGCCTGTCCTGTACCCTGGGGGGCACCGGGCTGGTCATAAGGTCCTCCACCCTCCGCCGCATCGGCTGGAACCTGGAGAGCCTCACCGAGGACCTGGAGATGTCCACCCGGCTCATCCTTTCCGGCAGTCGGGTCCACTGGAACGAGCACGCGGTGGTGTACGACGAGAAGCCCCTGGACTACCGCATATCGGTCCGGCAGCGGACCCGGTGGATGCAGGGCCACTACTGGGTCTGCTGGCGGTACGGCATGGAGGCCCTCAAGATGTTCTTCCGGACCCGGCGGCTTCAGTACCTGGACCTGTTCCTGTACCTGTTGGCCCCCGCCAAGGCCTGCATATCCCTGTTGGCCATGTTCGCCGGCATGGCCTACACGGTGATAAACAACGCCATCCTCTTCCCCACCCTGGAGAGCAAGGCCCCCACCACCCCGCTGGAGTGGATGGCCTTCGTGGGGCTCCCGGTGGCCATGATATTGGCCCACTGCCTCTTCGTGGCCCTGGTGGGACCCTCCATGCACCGCCGCCGCCTCTGCCTGGACTACGTGAAGGACGTGTTCGGCTACTTCCTCTTCGGCCTCTCCTGGATCCCCATCCTCTTCAAGGCCGCCTTCCTGGCCAAGGACCAGGGAGTCTGGGTGAAGACCGAACACACCAGGAGCATCTCCATAGGCCAGGTTACCAACCGCTGACCCCCATATACACCACACCGGATCCCCTGGACGGGCGGAGGCTTGCCTCCGCCCGATTCAATTTGTACGCCCCCTCCCGATCCCCCGTTGACTTCAGAGGGATGTATAATGCAATATATTTGCATGGCAGTTCCGATCTCGATGAGGGAAGAGGAGGGATGTTGTCGATGAAGCGAGGACGCATTGCGGTAGCCCTGGCGCTCATGGTCTGCCTGCTGGGGGCCACGTCAGCCCTGGCGGCGGGGAAGTTCATCACCATAGTGACCGGTACCACCGGGGGCACCTACTATCCGGTGGGGACCATCCTGGCCAACCACTTCAACTCGGTCTTGGGCTCCAAGGGCTACAAGTGGTCCGCCCAGAGTAGCGGCGGCACCGCGGAGAACCTGGAGATGATGCGCAAGAAGGAGGCGGAGATGGCCATCGCCATGGCGAACCTGACCGGTTTCGCCTACACCGGGACGGTCCGCTACGAGGGCAAGAGGATAGAGAACCTGCGCTACGTGATGGGCCTTTGGCCCGACGTGACCCAGTTCGTGGTCCGGGAGGACGCCAAGATATCCACCTGGAAGGACCTGAAGGGCAAGAAGGTGGCGGTTGGCCCCGCCGCGTCGGGGACCGAGTTCTCCAGCCGGGTGATCCTCAAGGCGGTGGCGGGGCTCACCTTCGACGACATAGTCCCCGAGCGGGTGGGCTACACCGAGGCCTCCCAGGCGCTCCAGAACGGCCAGATCCACGCCTTCAACGCCGAGGCGGGGGTTCCCGTGGGGGCCGTATCGGAGCTCCTGGCGGGCAGGACAAAGGTCAAGTTCCTCGAGTTCTCCGACGAGGACCTGCAGCGCCTTAGGAAGGAGGGCCCCTACTATTACCGGGTGGTGGTGCCCGCGGGGACCTACCCTAAGCAGGACAAGCCCCTCAACCTGGCGGGGATAAAGTCCGCCCTGATCGTGGACAAGAGCGTGCCGGACCAGGTGGTGTACGACATGCTCAAGGTGATCTACGACAACAAGGACAGGATGGTCAAGGAGTACGGGGCCTTCGCCAAGATAGACTATGAGAAGCCCCTGGACGGCCTCTTCGGCGCCCCCCTGCACCCCGGGGCGATAAAGTTCTTCATGGACCGGGGCATCAAGATCCCGCCTAGGCTCCTGCCCTAGGGACCCGCTCTCGAAGGGGGGCCCAGGCCCCCCTTCGACTTTAGCCTTGAAAGGAGGTCTGTCCCTTGAACCGGATCCTTAAGCTCCTATCCCCCTTCGAGAGCCTGCCGAACCGGTCCTTCTCCGGCAGGCTCAAGCTGGCGGTGGGCCTCTACGCGGTGGCGGTGTCGCTGATCCACTGCTGGATGAACACCATGGGGGTCATGATGACCATAAAGATGAACGCCCTTCACCTGGGGACCCTCATGGGGCTCACGTTCATCCTGTGCCCCGCCATGCCCTGGTCCCCCAAGGACCGGCCGTCGGTCCTGGACCTGATCCTGGCGGGGTTCTCCCTCTTCTCCGCCGCCTACATGATCGTCCGGTACGATCAGCTCTTGGCCCTCAACATGGAGCCCTCAGCTATGGACCTGTGGCTTGGGGCCCTGATGGTGGCGGTCCTGGCGGAGGCAAGCCGCCGGTCCGTTGGGATCCCCCTTACGTTGCTTAGCCTGGCCTTCCTGGGCTACACCCGGTTCGGCCCCTACTTCCCGGGACTCTTCGCCCACCGGGGGTTCAACTGGGAGAGGATCCTGGTGCGGATGGTCTTTACCGACGAGGGGATCTACGGCACCACCCTGACCGTGTCCGCCACCTACGTTTTCATGTTCATCCTCTTCGGTGCCTTCCTGGCCGCCACCAGGACCAGCGAGTTCTTCAACGACCTGGCGCTGGCGCTGGCGGGCCGTTACCGGGGGGGCCCGCCAAGGTGTCGGTCATAGCCTCCGCCCTGATGGGCACCATCTCCGGCAGCGCCCAGGCCAACGTGGCCACCACCGGGGCCTTCACCATCCCGCTGATGAAGAAGATAGGCTACCCGGACTACTTCGCCGGGGCTGTCGAGGCCTCCGCCAGCACCGGCGGGATACTCATGCCCCCCATAATGGGGGCCACCGCCTTCATCATGAGCTCCTTCCTTGGGATCCCCTACGTGAAGATAATGCTGGCGGGCTTCGCCCCGGCGATCCTCTACTTCCTGGGGATCATGTTCATGGTGGACCTTCAGGCCAAGCGACAGGGGATGAGGGGGCTGCCCCCCGAGGAGGTGCCCAGCCTTTCGAAGACCATGGCGGAGCGGGGCCACATGCTGATACCCCTTGGGTTCATCATCTACATGCTGGTGGCGGGCTACACCCCGCTGTTCTCCGCCATGGCGGGGCTGGTGGCCATAATCGTGGTCTCCTCCCTCAGGCCCAGCACCCGGATGAGCCTAAAGGACGCCCTCAGGGCGCTGGAGGACGGGGCGGTGAGCTCCGCCCCGGTGGCGGTCTCCTGTGCCATCGTGGGCTTCATAGTGGGGTCCGTGGGGATGACCGGGCTCGGACAGGTGATAGCCCTCAACATAATGCACCTCTCCGGGGGCATGCTGTGGGCGTCGCTTCTGCTCTGCATGGTGGCCTCCATCGTCCTGGGCATGGGGCTCCCCTCCACCGCCTGCTACATCGTGGTGGCCACCATAGCGGCCCCGGCCCTTCAGGGCATGGGGGTCCCCTCCCTGGCGGCCCACTTCTTCGCCTTCTACTACGGGACCCTGTCGGGGGTGGTGCCCCCGGTGGCGCTCACCAGCTTCACCGCCGCGGGGCTATCGGGGGGGCGTCCCACCAAGGTGGCCCTTACGGGGCTCTTCCTCACCTCCTCGGGGCTCATACTGCCCTTCTTCTTCGTCTACAACCCGGTGCTCCTCCTGATCGACTTCTCTTGGGTGAGCTTCCTCGGAGTCTTCGGCCTCACCGCCCTGGGGATCCTCTGCCTGTCCGGAGCCTTCATAGGCACCGGGCTGACCGACATGGGCTGGGTGGAGAGGCTAGCCTTCCTTGTGGCTGGGGTGGTGCTGGTGTACCCCAAGGGGGCTGGCTTGGCCCTGTCGCTGGGGGCCTTCCTGGGGGCCTTTGCCATCCACCTGATCATGAGCCGCCGGCGGACCGTCCCGGCGTGACCGGAGGGGCCTCCTGGGGCCCCTCCGCTTTAGGTGCCCGTTAAAGGTCCACCCAGATGGAGTTCGGTCCGGTCCTGACGTTGCGGGGCTGGACCGTGTCCCTTATCAGGGACAGGATCTCCTTCACGTCCCCGCCGAAGCTGGCCCCGATGGTGGCGTTCCCGGAGGAGTAGGAGGTCACCATGGCCTGGCGGGTGGCCGGGTGGGACTGGACCTTTTGGAGGATGGCGTTCACCTGCTGGAAGTCCTGGGCGCCGGTGATGGTGACCGTCACGTCCCTGTAGCGGTACGAGGTGGGGTGGGAGCCGTGGATGGTCTGCCCCTGGCCCGATATGAGCCGCTGGGCCAGCTCCCGGGAGGCGGCCTCCAGGGCCTTCTGGGACGCCTCGTCGGGGGTGCCCCCCAGCTGCTTTGAGCTGGCCATCTGGCTCAGCAGGTACTTCCCGTCCTGGGTGGAGTAGCCCTGGATGGTGACCGTGGCGGTGGCGGTGTAGGTGCCGAAGTCGTTTCTCACCGCCTCCGCCAGGGTTGCCTTGCCCACCAGGAATATTCGCACGTCGTAAGTCTTGCCCAGGGCCTTTATGGCCTTCGCGTCCCCGGACCTGAGGAGTTCGGACCGCTTGTCCGCCTTGATCTTCTTCACCTGGGCGTCGTTGACCACCGGGTAGCCGTTCTCTATAAGCGCCTGGGTGATCACCGTGGAGGCGGTGTCCACCGCCAGGTTGTCCCTGAAGAGCCCGCTGGCGGACTCGAAGATCATCACCGCGATCCTCTTGTGGGGTGGGAGCATGGCCCCCTGGGCAGAGCAGGGGATCAGCACCCCCAAGAGGAGCGCCAGGGTTAGCAAGCGTCTCAAGCCCATCACCCCCTCTACCTTATGCCCACCCGGAAGGACTCCACGTCCCCGGTGTAGGGTATCACCTTGTCACCCCGTCTCACGTCGATGCCCTTGATCAGGGTCCCCTTGGAGTAGTTGGGGTTCACCTCGGTGATCCTTACGAGCCCCAGGTTGACCTTCTCAACGTCCAGGATCTCCCCCTTGAGGCCCAGCACCGGGGCCCCCTCACCGTAGACCATGAAGAGCTGTCCCGCCTGGACCCCATGGTTGGACCCCCCGTCGATGGTGACCACCTTGGCCATCTCGGAGAGCACGTTGAAGGGCTTGACGCCGATGGAGGACCCCACCTTGCCCTTCACCTGCTCGACTATCTTGGTTACCGCCTTGTAGGTGGCCTGTCCCAGGAGCCCCCCCGCCTTGCCGGTGCCGAAGACCGCGGAGTCGTAGGCCAGGCCCCCCTGGGTCTGATTGGCCGCCCCCTCCGCCCTGGCGGTGGTTATAACCTCTCCGGTGGCGGCGTTGATGAGCCTCACGTCCAGGGTCACGTAGGCGGTCTCGGATCCGACCGCTACTCCGCTGAGGCCCCCGAACGGCAGGGGTATGACCCCCCCGGAGGCCTCGTAGCGGTACTGGGTTATGGACCCGGTCATCAGGTACTCCGCTCCCAGCAACTGGCCCATCTGGACCGCCGAGGAGGGGGAGGTTAGCCCCTGGGCGGACATCCTCTGCTCCATGGCGATCTGGTCTATTCTGGAGCGCTCCACCACGGAGAAGAGGCCGGTGTTGAAGAGCTCGGTGGTCATCATGTCCGCGATGGCCGCCGCGGGGGCCCCGGCGCCGGAGCTGTCCTGGAAGCTGAGCACCGCTATCCTGGCCTTGGCCAGGGAAGGGGAACCCATGGCCAGGATCAGTCCCAGGGCCAGCAGGGCCGTCAAGGTTCTCGTTCTCATTAACGATCACTCTCTTCTTAATTTTATCCCGAAATTATATCACTTGATCACCCATGTGGCATCCTGGGGGTAAAAACAGGGGGGCCAAAGGCCCCCCCTGGTCTCTCCCGGGACTACTGGGAGATGGCGCTCACCGGGCAGGTGGCGACGCAGGCGCCGCACTCTACGCAGGCGTCGGGGTTAACCTCCGCCTTGCCGTCCACCATGGAGATGGCGGAGGTGGGGCAAACCCCCACGCAAGCCTCGCAACCCACGCAGGTATCCTTGTCCACTACAGCCTTGGCCATTCTCGGTTCCTCCTCTTCGAATGGGATGGGCTTCCATGAAGCCTGCCCAATTTTACCCTCTAAGGGGCCCGGCTACAACCGGGCCCGGGGGACCGGGTTCTGCGGATATATAGCTCCAAAAAGGGTAAAAACATAAAAGGGCTAACAGAACACATAGACAGCTTTAGTTTTTTAGAGATATCGCCGGTTTATCTCTGGACAATCCGCCACTGGGGTATTAACCTTGACCCGTAGGGGGAAACTTTCGGGTTATTTAGGTGATTTCGTCGTTTTCAACTCGATCTTTGGGGGGTATGGTTTGCATGCTGCGGAGTTACGACCAGGTATTGGATAGGGTTCGTTCCGGTGGCCGGGTGACCCTGGCGGTGGCATCCGCGGAGGACATGGAGGTCTTGCGGTGCGTGGCCATGGCCCGGGAGGAGGGCATATGCGACGCCCTCCTGGTGGGGGATCAGTCCAAGATAGGTCCCATGGCGAAGGAGCTGGGTCTATCGGACCTGCCGGTCATAGCGGATCCGGACCCTGCGTCCGCGGCGGTGACCGCCGCCAACGAGGTCCGGGAGGGGAGGGCCCAGGTGCTGATGAAGGGGCTGGTGAACACCAGCGACTTCATGCGGGGGGTGCTCAACCCCGACAAGGGGCTGAGGACCGGCAGCCTCATAAGCCACCTGTCGGTGTTCCAGATCCCCGGGGAGGACCGTCTGGTCTTCCACACCGACGGGGGGATAAACATAGCCCCGGACCTGGAGGCAAAGCGGGGTATCCTTAGGAACGCCCTTTCGGCCCTGTGGGCCCTGGGCTACGAGAGGCCCAACGTGGCGGTGCTCTGCGCCAACGAGCAGGTGAACCCCAAGATGCAGGCCACCGTGGACGCGGCGGCCCTGGTGGAGGAGTGGGGCCGGGGTGAGTTCGGATCCTGCGTGATGGAGGGGCCCATAGCCCTGGACGTGGCCATATCCCCCGAGGCGGCGCATCACAAGGGGATAGAGAGCCGCATATCCGGCCAGGTGGACCTGTTCCTCATGCCCAACATAGAGACCGGCAACGTGGCGGGCAAGAGCCTCATCTACTACGCCAAGGCCCAGATGGCGGGCCTGGTCCTTGGGGCCAAGGCCCCCATAGTGCTCACCTCCCGGGCGGAGACCGCCCGGGGCAAGCTGTACTCCATAGCCATGGCCTGCCTGGTGTCCCAGGGGGCCCGTTAAGGTTTCTGCGGGACCGGGGTCCCGTTCGAGTTGCTAGGAGACGAAGGAGGGGAATGCCTTGGCAGGTAAGGCGATACTTACGGGCAACGAGGCGATAGCCAGGGGTGCCTGGGAGGCGGGGCTTCACGTGGCGGCCGCATATCCCGGCACTCCCAGCACGGAGATATTGGAGAACATGTCCCAGTATCGGGAGATCTACTCCGAGTGGTCCACCAACGAGAAGGTGGCTCTGGAGGTGGCCAGCGGGGCCTCCATCGGCGGCGCTAGGGCCCTGGCGGCCATGAAGCACGTGGGGGTGAACGTGGCGGCGGACCCGCTCTTCACCATGGCCTACATAGGGGTCAACGGGGGCCTGGTCCTGGTCTCCGCCGACGACCCGGGGCTCTTCAGCTCCCAGAACGAGCAGGACAACCGCTGGTACGCCCCGCACGCCAAGATACCCATGCTGGAGCCCTCGGACAGCCAGGAGTGCAAGGACTTCATGAAGGCCGCCTTCGAGATATCCGAGAGGTTCGACACCCCGGTCCTCTTCCGGGTCACCACCCGGGTCTGTCACAGCAAGGGGGTGGTGGAGCTCGGAGAGCGGCAGGAGGTGCCCATCAGGGAGTACCACCGGGACATCCGTAAGACCCTCATGGCCCCCTCCTCCGCCAAGGCCAGGCACTACGTGGTGGAGGAGCGGCTGGCGGCCCTGAGGGACTACTCCAACGACTGTCCCTTCAACCGGATCGAGTGGGGGCCTGACCGGCGGATAGGGGTCATAGCCAGCGGCATCGGCTACCAGCACGCCCGGGAGGCCTTCGGCGATCAGGCCAGCTACCTCAAGATAGGCTTCTCCCATCCCCTGCCGGATCGGCTCATATCCGTCTTCGCCCGGAGCGTGGACCGGGTGGTGGTGGTGGAGGAGAACGAGCCCTACATCGAGAACTTCGTGAGGCAGCTGGGGATAGACTGCGTGGGCCGGGAGCTGCTGCCTGCGGTGGACGAGCTGTCCCCCGCGGTGGTGAGGCGGGCCTTCGTGTCCTCCGAGGAGCCCAAGGTGGCCAGGCCCGACTGTCCGGTGCCGGGCCGTCCGCCAGTGCTGTGCGCCGGCTGTCCCCATAGGGGCATCTTCTACGCCATGAGCCGGATCAAGGACAAGGTGGTGACCAGCGACATCGGCTGCTACACCTTGGGGGCCATGGAGCCCCTGAACGTGGGGGACACGGTGATCTGCATGGGGGCGTCGGTCTCCGCCGGGGTGGGCTTCCAGAAGGTCCAGCAGCTGGCGGGCCGCAAGGGGAAGGTGTTCGGGGTCATCGGGGACTCCACCTTCTTCCACTCGGGGATAACGGGGCTCATCGACTCGGTGTACAACAAGGTCCCCCTGGCGCTGGTGATCGTGGACAACCGGATAACCGCCATGACGGGACATCAGGAGAACCCCGGGACCGGCCGGACCCTGATGGGGGAGGAGACCGTGAGCCTGGACATCGAGGCCCTGTGCGTGGCCTGCGGGGTCAAGAGGGAGAACCTGGTGGTGGTGGATCCCTACGATTACAAGGCCTGTGAGGCGGCGGTGAAGGCGGCGGAGGCCTCGGAGGAGCCCTTCGTGATAATAACCCGCCGGCCCTGCGCCCTCATAAAGGAGGTCCAGCGAGCCAGGGCTGGGGTGCACTGCGTGGTGGATCACTCCAAGTGCGTCAAGTGCAAGTCCTGCATAAGGCCCGGGTGTCCCGCTATAGCCATGAAGGATGGGGTAATCGTGATAGACACCGCCCAGTGCAACGGTTGCGGCCTGTGTCTCCAGCTCTGCCCCAAGGGGGCCATCTCTAGGGAGGGCGAGGTAAATGAGTAGGAACTCCACCAATAGCATTCTCCTGGTAGGCGTCGGGGGGCAGGGCACCATACTGGCCTCCAAGGTCCTCTCCGAGGGCCTCATGAAGATGGGCTACGACGTGAAGATGTCGGAGATCCACGGCATGTCCCAGAGGGGGGGCAGCGTTACCACCCACGTGAGGTACGGGGAGAAGGTCTACTCGCCGGTCATCTCCGAGGGGGAGGCGGACATCCTGGTGGCCTTCGAGAAGCTGGAGGCCGCCCGGTGGCTCAGCTACCTCAAGGAGGGGGGCACCCTGGTGGTGAACGACTACGAGATCTACCCGGTGCCGGTTCTCCTGGGCAAGGACTCCTACCCGGAGGGGCTGGACGAGATGTTCCGCCGGAAGGTGAGGGACTTGAAGATCTTCGACGCCGGGAAGGTGGCCCAGGAGCTGGGGAACGTGAAGGCTCAGAACGTGGTGCTACTGGGGGCCCTCATAAGGTCCATGGGGCTGGACACCATAGACTGGTCCCAGGTGCTGGCGGACGTGGTGCCCCCCAGGTTCCTGGAGCTGAACGTGAAGGCCCTGAAGGCGGGGATGGAGCTTTAGGGGCCTGAGGGGATAGCGCAAGCCGGAGGGGGGACCTGGGTCCCCCCTCCTTACCCTGCTCTGATAGGTGTATGTTCCGGGTCAGGCCGCCCTGGACGGATCTCCGCAGCTCATCAGGTCCTCCAGCGTCACGCACCGGCGGTGAAAGGCGGAGGCCCTGTCGGCGTCGAAGAGCCTCTCCACGGAGCCTCCCTTGAGAACGTATATTCTGCCTATGAGCCTCATGAACTTGGTCATGATCAACACCTCCTGGTCATCTTGTCCAGGGTCATGATAACTCACAGTTATCATGAGTGTCAACCACCCCTACCCCTTGGAGTCTATTATGACCCCCCGGGTGTCCTTCGGGCTGTGGGCCTCCAGCAGGGAGGTGGGGCGTTCCTTTACGCGCCTCAGGGCCTCCCTTGGGTCCTCCGGGGGCTCGTCCTGGTGGAGGGGTTTCCGATCCTTCGCCTCTTGGTGGGGCTGGTTCCCGCCCCCCTGGCGGGACTCCTCCTCCAGGAAGTCCTCCCAGCGGCGGCGCACCCTGCCCGGTTCCCCCTTGGGTCCCCTCTTGGGGCGCACGGGCTCCACCGGGTTGACCCCGTTTACGGCTTCCACCCTCCTGTCCAATCGGATCACCCCCCTAGTCCTACTAAGTTATCGGACCTGGGGGGTGGGTCCATTCGGGACCTGGGGATCATTTCTCCCTAGAGCCTTATCACCCCCGCGGTGTTCAGGAAGACCAGCAGTAGCAGCGCCGGGGTTATGTACCGGAGGACGAACCGGTAGGCGGCGATGAGCCCCCGGTTGTTCAGGGTGCCTCCGTTGGAGAGCTGTTCCTCCACGATCCCGCTCTTGAGCACGTAGCCCACGAAGACCGCGGTAAGGAGCCCGCCTATGGGCATCATGATGTTGCTGGACAGGTGGTCGTAGAGGTCGAAGAAGGTCCTGCCCAGAATATGGATGCCCCCGAGGTAGGAGGACCCGTCCGCCGATAGGGTGGCGGTGGCGCCGATGGAGCCGATGATGATGCAGTTGAGTAGCGCCGCCAGGGGGCGCTTCAGCTTGAGCTCCTCCACCATGAAGGCGATGGGGACCTCCATTATGGAGAGCATGGCGGTGGTGGCGGCGAAGCAGGTGAGGAGGAAGAAGGCGGCCAGGAGCAGGTTGCCCAGGGGTATCTGGCTGAAGACCAGGGGGATGGTCATGAACAGGAGTCCTGGCCCGGCGGAGGGCTCCATGCCGAAGCTGAAGACCGTGGGGAAGATGGCCAGCCCCGCCAGCAGGGAGACCAGGGTGTCCGAGGCGGCAACCCGGACGGCGGTGTTGATCAGCCGGTTGTCGTCGGTGAAGTAGGATCCGTAGGTGATCATGGTGCTCATCCCAAGGGAGAGCTTGAAGAACGCCAGTCCCAGGGCGGCCAGGATGACCGAAGGGGTCAGCTTTGAGAAGTCCACGTTGAACAGGAAGCGGATGCCATCCTTGGCTCCTGGCAGGGTGAGGGCCCTTATGTCGCATAGGATGATGAGGACGAACAGGAGGGGCATGAGGGTCTTGGTGATCCGCTCTATGCCGCTGCGGACCCCCAGAGATATGGCGCTACCAACCAGGGCCAGCACGATCCACTGCCACAGGACCGGGGACATGGCCCCCCGAAGCGACGTGGCGCCGGCGCCCACCACCGCCTTGAAGAGGGGACCCACCTGCTCCTTGGTTATCCCCGCCAGCTGTCCGGTGGCGGCCTTGAAGAAGTAGAAGTAGACCCAGCCCGCCACGTCGGTGTAGAAGAACATGATGAGGTAGGCGGACAGGACCCCCAGGACCCCCACGAACCTCCAGGGGGTTGCGGGGTTGCCGGTCACGTTCCTGAAGGAGCCCACCGCGTTGCCCCTTCCCCTGCGGCCTATTATGAACTCTCCGGTCATGACCGGGATCCCCACCAGGGCTATGCATATGAAGTAGACCAGGAGGAAGGCGCCCCCTCCGTTGACTCCAGTGAGGTAGGGGAACTTCCATATGTTGCCAAGCCCCACCGCAGACCCAAGGGTGGCGAAGAAGACCGCCAGCCCGGATGAGAAACCCTCCCGCTTCTTTCCGTCGGACAAAGAAACCAACCTCCTTCGAATTTTAACGGCCAATGACCACAAAATGGGATCGCTGTATATTTGCTCCCATTTGTCGTTGAGTCAACCGGCAGAAATCGATTGCCAACTTTAAGAAAAGTAATAGCCGCCGGTGGGCTTCGGTGCCCTCCGGCGGCCAGGTGGTTAACCGGGTTTCAGTCTCGGCGGGGGTTAGTCCTTGGGGGAGAACCTGCCGAGGTGGACGAACTCCTCCAGGGGGCGCCTCAGGCCCCTCGGCAACAGGGAAACCCCGTCCCTCAGGTATCCCACCGCTATCAGCATGGGGATCACGAACCTGCCAGGTATGCCGAAGGCCTCCTTGACCTTCGATTCGTTGAACCCGTCCATGGGGTGGGTGGACAGCCCGTGTCCCATGGCGGCGATCATTAGGCTCATGGCGAAGAGGGACGCGTTCTTGACCGCGAAGAGGCGCCGCCTCTCCGAGTCCATCTCCCCGTAGAGGTTGAAGGGCATGGGGCGGGTGCGCTCCACGTCCTCCGCCTTCATGTAGCCCAGCTCCACCATGCTCTTGAGCACCCGGTCGATGTGCCGCTCCACCGCCATGGGGTCCGACGCCACGATCAGGACCGCCGAGGCCTCTTCCACCTTGGGCTGGTTGAAGGCGCACTCCCGAAGGCGCCTCTTGTCCTCCGGGTCCTTGACCACCACCACCTCCCAGGGCTGGAGGTTGAAGGATGACGGGGCCAGGTTGGCCTCCTCTATGACCTCCTCCAGGACCCCTTCGGGTATCCTCCTTCCAGGATCGAAGAAGTTTATCGATCGCCTGGACCTTATCGCCTCCCGCACGTCCACTAGGATCACTCCCTTCCTTCGGCCCGGTGTTGCCTTCCGCCGATTCTTCACTTAAATTATATATCACGATAGCCACAGCATTGGACAGGGGGTGACCGTCATGGAGGAGGATCTGAAGGAGATTCTGCGTCGTCTGGAGGCGCTGGAGGCCCGGCTGCCGGCGGTTGAGGAGGAGGAGAGGCAGGAGGACCGGATCCGCCAGTACCTGGGGGAGTTCAAGGCCTACGTGGACGAGATGCGGGAGCGGGTGCTGGACCGGATAGCCAAGGGGGCGGGGGCCATATCGGAGCCCGCCTCGGCGGCGATCCACCGGGCCACGTCGGTGGTTGGGGAGTCTCCCCTGGCGGTGGCGGCCCTGGCGTTCGGCGCCGGGCTCCTGCTGGGGGCCCTGGTGAGGCACCACCGGGACTGATCCTAGGCGGATGGAGCCCATAGCCAAGTTCGTTCTGGGCGTCCTGGATGCCATCGAGGCGGAGATGCGGCTCCTTCTGGCCCTCTCCGCCCGATGGGCCCTGGGGATGTTCCTGTCCATTTCGTTTCTGGTGCTGGGCATCGCCTTCGGGGCCTACGGGGCATCGCTTTGGCTGAGGCCCCGGGTTGGGGGGCCCCTGGCCTTCGGCCTGGTGGGATTGGCGCTGGCTCTCTGCGGATGGGGGTGTTGCCTGTGGGCTTCGGGGTCTCGGAGGAGAGGGAGCTGACCCGTGCCCGGGAGGCGCTGCTCGAGTCCTCCCGGGGGGCGGACCGATGGGTCCGGGAGCACCGGCTGGGCATATGGCTGAGCGCCCTGGCCCTGGGGGCTGGAGTCGGTTTCCTGGGCCCCAGGAGGGCCATGGGGATCGCAAGGGGGCTCATATCCCTCCTGGTCCTCCCCGGCAGGGGCCCGGGGGAGGGTGTCCCGTCCCCCAAATAGGTTTACATTTTTAATTTTGAAGCCCAAATCTTAAATGTCTTTCCCGGCCCCTCCGGCTTTTAATCCGGGCGAGCCGGGTGTTATCGTGTCCTTTGGCGGCGGCCTCGGTTGGTGCCGTCACACACGCCGAAGGGAGGGAACGGCTTAAGGGGCTGGACCTGTCAATCCCTTTGTGATGTTGTTTCATGGGGCTTTGTCAGGCCCTGATGGCTCCTTGCGCGATGGGATGTCTACCAGAGGGCGATGGGAGATCGGAGAGATAAGCCCTGGGAGCTTCTCGAGGACTAGGTCCACGGTGGAGAGCGCCTTTCACGGCAACAACGTGGAGTTGGTCGCGTCCAGGCGGGAGGCCTACAAGCTGGCCCTAAGGTCTCCTGGCACGGTTGAGCTTGACATGCCGGTGCTGGATCCGGAGCTACTAAACCTGGACGAGGGGACGAAGGTCCTGCTTTTCAACGATGGCGCCACGGTGGGCCGTTTCGCCGGGGCCAGGCGGGTGATCGGGCAGCCTGGGGTCCAGGTTGACCAGCTGGCGGAGGTCTTGCGGGAGGCGGTCTACCGCACCAGGTCCCGTCGGATGTATCACGGCATGGCCTACATGGGTCTCCACCGGGACTTCATGGTTAGGGCCCACATCCTGATCCCCGAGGGCTACGAGAACAACCTGTACAACTGGCTGCTCAACTTTCAGGATCTGACCCCCGAGTACTCCAGGATGTACCGGGAGTCCCGCTTCCTTGGGGAGCCTGACGTATGCGTCTTCACCGACCCAGACTGGACGCACCCCTCGTTCCCCGGGGGGCTTGCGGTATTCGACCCGGAGAACAACTGTGGGGCCCTGCTTGGCATGAGGTACTTCGGGGAGTTCAAGAAGGGTACCCTCACCCTTGGATGGTCGGTGGCGAACCGGCAGGGTTACCTGGCCTGTCACGGGGGGCTGAAGAGGTATCATCTGCCCAGGGGCAACTTCGTGGCCGCCTTCTTCGGCCTGTCGGGGTCCGGCAAGTCGACCCTCACCCACGCGAGGCACCGGGGGGAGCATCGGATAACCATCCTGCACGATGACGCCCTGGTGGTTAACCTGGATGACCTTTCGTCCGTGGCATTGGAGCCCTCCTACTTCGACAAGACATCCGACTACCCCTGCGGATCCCCGGACAACCGCTACCTCCTGTCCATCCAGAACTGCGGTGTTACGTTGGACTCCATGGGACGCCGGGTGCCGGTGATGGAGGACGTGCGCAACGGCAATGGCAGGGCCATCAAGTCCAGGCTCTGGTCCCCCGACCGGGTGGACAGGATCGACGACCCGCTGGACGCGGTCTTCTGGATCATGAAGGACCCGGTCCTGGGGGCCGCCATGGGGGCCACGTTGGCCACCAAGAGGAGCAGCGCCGAGAGGCTGGCCTCCGGGGTGGACCCGGAGGCTTTGGTCTTCGAGCCCTTCGCTAACCCCTTCAGGACCTACCCCCTTCGGGAGGACTACGAGAAGTTCAAGGGGATCTTTGGGAGGGGTGTCAGGTGTTTCGTGCTCAACACCGGTCACTTCATGGGTCGGAAGGTGCCAAAGGATCTCACGCTGCAGGTCCTACTGGACGTGGTGGAGGGGCGCTGCGGCTTCCAGGGGCTGGTGGGTGGGATGGACTACCTGCCCATCGATGGTTTCGAGCCCCCTGTGGACGATCCGGGGTACCGGGAGGTTCTCCGGCGGTCTCTGGAGGCCCGGATCAGGTTCCTGGGAGAGAGGGAGGAGTGCACCGGGGGCTACGATAGCCTGCCCGACGAGTGCGTCCATGCCATAGGGGACCTGGTGGCGGAGCTGGGGGTTTAGTTAAAAAAACTTAACGAGATCCCCTGGGTTGACAAAATTTTTAGAAGATCTATAATGGCCTCGTTGTCGGGTTTCGGCAGCGCAACCGTCCTTCTCTAGAAAGGACTAAATTCAGGAGGCAACAAGTGGCTACTCAGGGAACGGTTAAGTGGTTCAACGCGACGAAGGGTTATGGCTTCATCACCACCGACGAGGGCAGGGACGTGTTCTGTCACTTCAGCGCCATCAAGATGGATGGCTACAGGACCCTCGAGGAGGGGCAGCGGGTCTCCCTGGACGTGGAGATGGGTCCCAAGGGCGAGCAGGCTGCCAACGTGGTTAAGCTCTAAGCCTTTATAGGCCTAGGTGGGAGGGGCGACGCAATGTCGCCCCTCCCTTGATTTTTATGCCCCCGGGCCTGGCCCCTTGGGGAACTTCTCCCCCCTTGAGGTGGCGGCGTTCACCCTCCGGCGGATCGCCTCACCGGATCTGGGCTGTGGGGGAGGGGCTTGAGTCATGGCGGCATAGCAGGGCATGGGATAGGTACGTTAGATCGGGTGGTATAGTTGTCCTGTGTTTGGGCGATGGCATGTGAAGGGGGGATGGGGATGATTCGGCCGGCTCACAGGTGACGCCCCGGAGTCTACGGCACGGTCTGCGCCGTTGTTGCCGTTGTTGGAGAGCGCCTGGGCGTGAGGACCGGGTGGCGGGCCGGACCTCCCTTGGGTTGAGCCCATCCCCCGGTACGGTTCCCTTGCGGATGATCGGACTCACCGAAGGATCTCCCTCTGCGCTCTCCGCCTTCGCACCAGGCGGCATCCATCTCGTCTCATCGCCAAAGCCGCCTTTGCCATGTACGAAGAGAGGAGAGGTCTCAGTGAACAGGAACTTTGCCCTTACCTTCAGTGCCCTATGCGTGGTGGTCAACCTGGTCTTGGGAACCCTTGTGCAGGCCTTGAGCGTGCCCCTGATCTTCCTGGACACCCTGGGAACCATACTGGGTGCGGCCCTGTTGGGCCCGATCCATGGGGTCCTGATCGGCCTTATAACCAACGTGGTGCAAGGGATGCTGACCAATCCGAGGGACATCCCCTTTGCGCTGGTTAACATGGCCATAGGTCTCGTGGTTGGGCTCGTGGCCAGAAGGTCCCGCTTCACCGTGCCGGTGGCCTTCGCCACCGGTCTCGCCCTGGCGGTCATAGCCCCGCTGATCGGGACCCCCATAGCGGTCTGGATATACGGGGGCCTCACCGGGGGCGGCACGGACCTCATCTTCCTGTGGCTTCTGAAGACTGGGAGCTCCATCTTCACCGCCGCGTTCATCCCCCGGATAACCGGCAACCTGGTCGACAAGGTTGCCTGCTGTGTCCTGGTGGCCCTCATATTGCCAAAGCTCCCCGCCAGGATCCACGCCATGAGCGGCAACCCCTTCTTCAGGGGTAAGGGGGAGTAGGCTGGGATGGAACGAAGCTATAGATTGGTCGTGCTGTGCCACTGCATACTGAACGCCAACGCCATCGTTGATGGGGAGGCCCGGTACCCGGGGGCCATGGGGGAGTTCCTGGCGCCGCTCGTGGCGGAGGGAACGGGGATCATCCAGCTGCCATGTCCGGAGAGCACCTTCCTTGGCTTGAGGAGATGCCCCATGGGGGTGGAGCAGTACGACAGCCCGGCCTTTCGCCGGCACTGTTCCAGGATACTGGAGCCCTTCATGGACCAGATCCAGGATGCCCTCCAGAACGGTGTCCAGGTCCTGGGGGTAGTGGGCGTTAAGGGGAGCCCCAGCTGCGGCGTAACCGCCACCTGCACCGGCCGCATGTCCCCCGATACCCGCAAGGTTGTGGACTTCGCTGTCCGCTATGGCAGTGCCGGGGTCTTCATCCAGGTGCTCCGCCGGGAGCTCTTGGCCCGGGGGATCGACCTGCCGATGACGGATGTTGACAACGGAGATCCAAGCTCCGCCTCGTGGAAGGCCGCCAGGGAAGAGCTGACCGGCAGAAGCCGCTGAGGCCCCGGCGCGCGGAGGGTCAAATATATTTGTCCCTCCGCTTCATATCTCCAGTGGATTTTAATTGCATGGCGGTTGGGTTTTTGTATAATTACTTTAAGGGAATTCGACCGATTCCTTAATTTTCATTCATCGGAGGTGTTGTGTTTGAGCGGTTCCAACGGTTCCAAGGGCTTATTGGGTTTTTACTTCGGCACCAGCCTGGTGGCTAGGATCCTTGTCGCCACCGCGCTGGGGGCGGCGGTGGGGCTCGCCCTGGGACCCCAGGCGGCGGCGGTCAAGCCCCTGGGCGACCTGTTGCTTCGTCTTCTGAGGATGATAGTGGTTCCCGTGGTCTTCTTCTCCCTGGTGGTTGGGGCCTCCAGCGTTTCCCCCTCCAGGCTGGGCTCCGTTGGGATCAAGCTCATCGCCTACTACACCATAACCACCGCCCTGGCGGTGACGGTGGGGCTCCTCTTCGCGAACCTGCTCAAGCCCGGGCTTGGGCTGGTCCTGGAGGGCACCGGCGGGGCCACCCTGTCGGCCACCCCGCCGAGCCTGGTTGAAACCCTCCTCAACGTGGTGCCCACCAACCCGGTGGAGGCCCTGGCGGGGGGGAACATGCTCCAGATAATATTCTTCGCCCTGCTGCTGGGCATAGGCATAAGCACCCTCTCCGAGTCCCAGGACCCGCGGCTCAGCTCCGCCGGGCAGGCGGTCTTCAAGGTCTGCGAGGGCGGGGCGGAGGCCATGTACAAGATCACCAAGTGGATCATGGAGTACGCCCCCATCGGGGTCTTCGCCCTGATCGCCACCGTATTCTCCCAGCAGGGAAGCAAGGTTGCCGGGCCTCTGGCCATGGCGTTGGGGACCGTTTACCTGGCTTTCGGGGCCCACATGGTGGTGATCTACGGGGCGGCCCTCAAGGCCTTCGGCCTGAACCCCTTGGGCTTCTTCCGCCGCGCCAGGGAGGCCATGATAACCGCCTTCGTGACCCGCAGCAGCAGCGCCACCCTGCCGGTCACCATGGAGGTGTCGGAGGAGATGCTCGGGGTCTCTAAGGGCATATTTTCCTTCACCTTGCCGCTGGGGGCAACCATAAACATGGACGGCACCGCCATATACCAGGGGGTGTGCGTCATGTTCGTGGCCAACTGCATGGGCCAGGCCCTCTCCCTTAGCCAGCAGCTTACGGTGATACTGACCGCCACCCTGGCCTCCATAGGCACCGCAGGGGTGCCGGGAGCGGGGGCCATAATGCTGCTCATGGTGCTCAACTCGGTGGGCATATCGGTGTCGGAGGGGACCGCCGCTGCCGCCGCCTACGCCATGATCCTGGGTATCGACTCCATAATGGACATGGGGCGCACCCTGCTCAACGTGACGGGCGACATGGTGGGCACCGTGGTGGTGGCCAAGGGCGAGGGGGAGCTGGACGGATCCAAGTGGGATTGATCCATCCGCCCACACCGCAGAGCGAAGGGGGCCCCGCGGGGCCCCCTTTCATTCTCCCTCCTCGACGGCATCCTCGCCCAGGAGATCCTCCATGCCCTCTTTGATGGCCTGGATGGCCTTCGCCAAGGGGGCGCTGGGTATCCTGGCCATGGCCAAGTCCCTTGCGATCTCCTGGTCGAACGGTATCTCCGCCAAGAGGGGCCATCCCATCTCATCGCAGGCCCGTCTCACCGCCTGGGCCCCCTCCTCCGAGAGGTCCGAGCGGTTCAGGACCACCGCCATGGGGACCCTGAGGCGGCTTGCCAGCTCCCCAAGACGCCTCAGGTCGTGAAGCCCGCTCCTGGAGGGCTCGGTGACCGCCAGGGCCAGTTGGCAACCGGTTATGGCCGAGGCGGCGGGGCAGGCGACCCCCGGGGGCCCGTCCACCAGGACCCAGCGCTTACCGAGCTCCCGTCCGGTCTTCCGGGCCCTATCCCTGAGGAGCTGAACCAGCCGGCCGGAGTTCTCCCCCCCGGGGTGCAGCCGGGCGTGCCAGAAGGGGCCCAGGTCCGTCTCGCTACGAAAGACGTCCCCTTGGATCGACGGGGAGAGGGAGATGGCCCCCGTGGGGCAAACCACGGCGCAGGCCCCGCACCCCTCGCATCGACGCCGATCCAGCCGAACCTCTCCATCCTCCAGCCATATGGCGTCGAACCGGCAAGCGGCGGCGCACCTTCCGCAACCTTCGCATAGGTGGCGGCGCATCTCCGCCTTCTCCTGCCCCATGAAGTCCTCCCTCTCCAGGATCCGGGGCCTCAATAGGATCCAAAGGTCCGGCACGTTCACGTCCGCATCGCACAGGACGCAGTCCCCCTTGAGCGCCGCCGCCAGGGCGGAGGACACGGTGGTCTTGCCGGTTCCTCCCTTGCCGCTCACCACCGCGATCTCCAGGGGGTTCATCCGGTCACCTCCATTACCCATCTCCAGGCGGACTCGGCCGCCATCGCCCACGAGGGGTTCACCGCAGAGGGCGGTACCCCCACCGCGTATCCCTCCGCCACCCTCCTGGAAAAGGATATCCTTGCAAGCTCCGGCAGGGTGCCCAGGATCCCCCCAAGTGGAGGGTCCTCCTCCAGGATCCCGGAGCGGTTCACCACCAGGGCGGTGGGCTTCCCCAGCTCCACCAAAACCTGGGCGGCCACCTCCGCGTCCGCCCTCCCGAAGGGGGTGGGCTCGGTCACCAGGATGACCGCGTCCGCCTCTCGCACCGCCGCCATCATTGGACAGGCGGCCCCCGGGGGGGAGTCGATCACCGCATCCCTTCCCTCCGCTAACCCAACCTCAATGGCCCGGTGGATCACCGGGACCGGATTGGGGTTACCTACCAGGAGGCGCCCCTCCACCAGGATCGCGTCCCCCGCCACGCCCCGGCCAATCACCCCCACCGGCCTATCCACCTGGTATAGCGCCCCACGGGGACAAGCCAGCACGCAGGCCCCGCATCCGTGGCAGAGGGAATTGAAGACCGGGGGGGCCTGTCCAAAGGAGAACACGGCGCCGAAACGGCATGTCCTGGAACAGGTGCCGCAACGGGCGCAAAGGTCATCCACCACCTGGGGGGTAGGGATGGTGGCGTTCATGGTGGCCATGGGCGGGTTGCCCAGGAGCAGGGCCAGGTTGGGTTCCTCCACGTCCGCGTCGACGGCCGTAACCCCCCGCCTGGACAGGACGAGGGAGGCGGAGAAAGACGTCTTCCCCGCCCCGCCCTTGCCGCTCACCACCGCAATGGCCATGGGCCTATCGCCTAGTGATGGCATCCTCCGTCTCCGTGGCCGCAGACGCTCCCCGGCTGGTGGTCGCAGAGGCTCTCCCCCTCCTCTAGCCGGCCGGAGAGGAACGCGTCCACCACCTCCTCCGCGGGGCCCGATACCCCTAGACAGACCCTTATGCCGTTGGCCTTGAAGAGGGATACCGCCCTATCTCCCATGCCCCCCGCCAGGATGGTCTTGACCCCCAGGTCCGCCAGCCACCGGGGAAGCCTGCCCGGCTCATGTCCCGGGTTCTCGTAGACCTCCCGCGCCACCGGTTTGTCCTCGTCGGTGGCAACCACCAGGAACTCAGGGGCGTGACCGAAGTGGGGGCAGACCAGCCCCCCCTCCATCGGAACCGCTATCTTCAACTCATCATCCCTCCTTAGGCTGTCATCCCTTGGCCTCGTCGCCTTGGGCCCCAAGGCGCCTCACCTGATCCTCCAGGGCGGCTACCCGGGAGATCAGCTCCGACGCGCAGACCCATCCCCGGTCAGGGCGGGAATGCCACGATAACCTTCGTCCCCGGCGGAACCCCATGCCACCGCCGCAGGGGCCCATGCCGCAACCCCGGCGGGGAGTTACGTTGCGCCTAGCCACGCGATTGAGACCGTACACGTCGCCCACCTCCACTATTGATATTGATTATCATTATATTGTCGTCCCCCTGGAAGTCAAGGGATCGGGCTTGAGATGTCCACCGGTAGGGTAAAAAAGAGGGGTAACCGAGCCCCCATGACGGGTGTCCCCCGGTTACCCCCTTGCAAGTCAAGCCCTAAGTCTCCTGGGGGCCGATGAAGGCCTGGATAATCGGATCCAGCAGCTCCAGGTTGTGGTACTCCTCGATGCGTCCCATGTCCCCCAGCTTGGATATGGAGGTGTCCATCGGAAGGGTCGCCACCCTCTCCACCGACCACTTGGAGGCCAGCTGATCCAGGCTGCTGGGGCCGAACACGTCCCATCGCTGGCCGCAGTGGGGGCATATGGCGTAGGCCATGTTCTCCACCAGGCCCAGTATCTCGGTGTTCATCATGGTAGCCATGTGCATTGCCTTCTCAACCACCATGTTGGCCAGCTCCTGGGGGGAGGTGACCACCACCATCCCGTCCAGGGGTATGCTCTGCATGACCGTCAGCGGCGCGTCCGAGGTCCCCGGCGGAAGGTCTATCAGCAGGGCGTCCAGGTCCCCCCAGAGGACCTCTTCGTAGAACTGCTTGATGGTGTTGGCTATTATGGGCCCCCTCCATATCACCGGCTTGGTGGCGTCCTCCAACAGAAGGTTGATGGACATGACCGATATGCCCAGGGTGGGGGATTTGGGCGGGATGATCCCCAGTGGGGATCCCATGGGCATGGAGCTTATCCCCATAAGCTTTGGGATGGATGGGCCGGTGATGTCCGCGTCCAGGATCCCCACCTTTAAGCCCTTCCTAGCCAGGGCCACCGCCATCAGGGCCGAGACGGAGCTCTTGCCCACCCCACCCTTGCCGCTGCCGATTGCCACTATCCGACCGATGGACCCCTTGGGACCCTTGCTCACACCGCATGCCTCGGGGGTCGAATCGCACGCCCCCCTCTGGGCGCAGTTGCCACAGGCGTTCTCAGACACCGTTCATTACCCCCCAATATCGATCTCTTCGCATCGCCGTATCCCCTTAGTCAGTCCAGGGGGATCGCCTCTCCTGAGAGGTACCGGGCCACACAATCCGCTGCGGTGGCCCCCTCGGCGAGGTAGGCCCTCATATTGGCCGCCTTCAGTGCAGATGCGGCGTTGGGACCAAGCCTCGGGGCCAGGACCACCGACACGCCTTTAGCGGATAGCAAACCCACCGCCGCCGCGGCCGCCCCGTGCTCCCCAACCGCCAGGTCCATCGCCTGGACGAACGACCCACTGGGGTCGAAGATCAGGAACCACGGGGCCCTGGCGAATCGTTCCGCGGGCCTTGCGCTTGGCTCCCGCCCCTCCGCTGCTACGGCTATCATCACGCGCACCCCCTATAGCTATAGATTATCATTATCAATAACCACGGGTATTTTAAACCCCCCTTGAGTCCAGTCAAGGGGGGTTTTCGCGTCCCTATGGGGTGCATCTCCTTCGGCGGCGTCCGCAGCAGGAGACGTATCGGTGGTCGATCCCTTCCGGGGGGGGGTCATCCCCGCACTGGGGGCATATCCCCAGTATCTGGATGGTCTGGGGCATGAGCCGATACCCCACCTTCCCGGCCCAGTCCCTTAGGGCCTCCACCTTGGCCTCCTGGTCATCCAGGTGTTGGATCCTTCCACAACGGCTGCAGAGGACGTACAGGTGGGTGCCCCCCTCGGCCAGGTGGAACCGGGAGAAGCCCTCCCCCCGGTCGACGGCGTGTACCAGCCCCACCTGGCTGAGCACCATCAGCGTCCTGTAGACGGTGGCGAAGCCCACCGAGGGGTCCTTGGACTGGACCCGCTCCATGATCTCCCGGGCGCTGAGGTGCTCCCCTTGGCTCTCCAGCAGGGTTTCGATGATCAGTCGCCTTGGGCCGGTCCTGCGACACCCCTTCCGCGCCAGGGCCTCCAGGTACCGCTCGGTCCTCTGGCGGAGGTCCCCACGTGCCCCCTCAGCCAAGGTCCCCATCCTCCACGGTGACCCGGTCGCCGGGGGAGACCGGTCCACCCCGCTCCACCGAGAGGAAGTAGCCCTTGGTGGGCAGAAGACACCATCCCCGGTAATCGTAGGTGTGAGGCTCCCCAGGCTTCTTGCCCCTCTCCACCACCCGGAGGCGAACGGAGGGGCCCACGGCCAGCACCTGACCGGGGGACAGCCCCTCCGGAAGCCCCTCTATCACCAGGTTCTCCGCCAGGCTCCCGGGGGGGAAGTCGAAGCCCGCCTCCGCCGCCCGGATGTCCTCGAGCCTAAGAAGGCTTACCTGCCTCTCCACCAGCCCGAAGTGGGAGTCCTCCTGGATGCCCTTGCCCTCAACGAAGACCGCCCGCTGACGTGCCGTCTTTGGCTCCCTCCGCTCTCCGCTGGTGCACACCGCAATCACCTTAGCCATCTCTATCTCCCCTCCCAGGATCCCAGCCAATCCCGCCGGATGATCCAACCCGCGTTGGCTATTCTGAAAACGATTATCAGATATTATATTGAGCTCCGTCGGCTCGTAAAGGCGTGTCCCCGGACTACCGTTGGCCCAAGGGGGGGACAATGGGGGTTGTATAATGGCTTCATGAACCGAGCCAAGGGAGATCAGATTGGTTACGAAAACTATGATCCGGATCCCCGGAGGGCTACATCCGGTTCGCCGGTCCTTTGGGGCCCAGGGGCGGTGATCGCCGGGGCGCTCCTGGCCCTATGGTGGATCGGATCAAGGATGGGGCTCTGGACTTCCTACATACTGCCCTCCCCTTCGGCGGTGGGGGCAGCATTCCTGGACCTGGTCTACTCCGGCAGGCTGAGGGAGCACCTTTTGTCCAGCCTGACCAGGATAGGGATGGGCTTCACCATGTCCTCCGCGGTGGCCCTCCCGGCGGGGATCCTAATGGGGTTGAGGCCCCGGTTGCGCCGGGCCATCTCCCCCCTCCTGGAGTTCATGCGCCACGTGCCGCCCCTTGCCCTGCTTCCCCTCCTGATACTTTGGTTCGGAATAGGGGAGGGGTCCAAGCTGGCGGTCATAGCCCTGGCGTCCTTCTTCCCCGCCTTCATCAACGCCATGGAGGGGGTTATGGGGTGCGACAGGTCCCTGGTGGAGGTGGGACACGCCTTCGGGTTGTCCGAGAGGGAGATCATCGGTCGGATAGTCCTTCCGTACTCGCTGCCCTACGTGTTGGCGGGCTTGAGGCTTGCCCTGGGCTACAGCTGGCGGTCCCTCATAGGAGCGGAGCTCCTGGCGGCCTCCTCGGGGCTTGGGTACATGATCCAGGATGCCCAGGCCATGTCCAGGCCCGACGTGGCCCTGGTGGGCATATTCGTCATAGGTCTTGTGGGGATAGCCTCCGATGGGCTATTCAGGGTCATAACATCGAGCCTGCTGGTGGGGAGGAGGTGGGGGGATGACGCCCATTGACCTTATATTAGAGGGGGTGGGGCGCCGGTTCACCACCCCCGGTGGGGCCTTGGACGCCCTGAAGGATGTTCGGTTGGGGATACCCTGGGGTACCATGACGGCGGTGGTGGGTCGGAGCGGGTGTGGAAAGACCACGTTACTTCGGCTGATAGCCGGCCTGGACAGTCCCACCACCGGAACCATCCGGTTCGCCTCCCGCCATGGCGGGGAGCTGGACCGAGACCATGTCCGCTTCGGCATGGTCTTCCAGGAGCCCCGGCTGATGCCCTGGCTGTCGGTGGAGGGGAACGTGGCCTTCCCGCTGGTGGGCAGGTTCGGTCGGGCCGAGATCTCCCGCCGGGTCGATGGGGCCCTCGAGATGACCGGGTTGACCGATTTCCGCTCCGCCATGCCCCACCAGATATCCGGCGGAATGGCTCAGCGGGTGGCCTTGGGACGGGCGTTGGCCTACGATCCCGACGTGGTGCTCATGGACGAGCCCTTCGCTTCCTTGGATTACTTCACCAGAAGGGTCATGCAGAGGGAGGTCCTGCGAATCCGCCAGAGGACCGGAAAGACCTTCATCCTGGTCACCCACGACATCGACGAGGCTCTGGCCATGGGGGACTCGGTGGTGGTGCTGAGGGATGGGGAGGTGGCGGGCACGTTCCATGTGCCCCACCTCCTGGACGATTCGATCCACGCGGAGCTGTCCCAAATCAAGAGGGAGATTTTGATGTCCATAGGGGAGGTGTAGAGATATGAATGTTAAGTTGAGCAGGATCTTTTGGGCCCTATGCGTCGCGCTGGCCCTTGTGGGGGGGCCGGTGGGCCGTTCGATGGCGGGGGATAGGGTCAACATCACCTACGTGAAGGCCCCCCTCAACGTGCCGTCCATAGTGGAGCGGCACCTGGGGCTCTTCGAAAAGGCCTTTGCCCCCCTGGGATACCGGGTGGACTTCCCGGAGCTAACCACCGGGCCTCAACAGACCCAGGCCATGGCGGCCGGATCGGTCCAGGTGGCCCACTGCCTCGGTGGAACCTCCGCTCTCCTGGCCGCCGCCGGCGGGGTGGACCTCAAGATAGTCGGTATCTACAGCAGGTCCCCCAAGGCCTTCGTCATCCTGGTCAAGGATCCATCCATCCGGACCGTAAAGGACCTGAAGGGGCGGACGGTGGTGGGCCCCAAGGGCACGGTGCTTCACCAGCTGCTGGTGGCGGCCTTGAGGGTTCACCGCTTGGAGCAGAGGGACGTGGAGTTCCTGGACATGGGAATCCCTAATGGAGTGGCGGCCCTGATGGCCGGAAGGGCCCATGCGGCCCTGGCCGCCGGCCCCTCGGTGACCAGGGCGGTCAAGGAGGGGGCCCGGATCCTCACCGACGGGAATGGGCTGGTGGAGGGGACCACCGTGATCGCCATGTCCGGATCCTTCGTCCGGGAGAAGCCCAAGCTGGCCAGGCTGTTCCTCAAAACCCATAGGGACGCGCTGGCCTGGATCCGGGCACACCCCATGGAGGCGGAGGAGATGACCGCCAAGGAGACGGGCCTATCCCCCCAGGAGGTGAGGTCTGCGCTCCCCCTCTACGACTTCGATCCCACCATAAGGGCATCGGATCTGGATGAGCTCGAAAGGACCCAGGATTTCCTCCTGGACAGCGGGCTCATGTGGAGGCGGGTGGACCTGAGGACCCTGGTCCTCAGGGATCTGTAGCCTCTCCCTGGGACGACAGCGCCTTGGGCCAGGGCATCTCCACCAGCAGGATGGCGAACATCACCAGGGAGCCCCCCAGGACCATCTGGAGGGTGAACCGCTCCCCCAGGATCATGACCCCCGATACGGCGCCGAACACCGCCTCGGTGGATAGCAGCAGCGCCGCGTGAGTGGGGGAGGTGTACTTCTGGGCCACGTTCTGGATGGTGAAGGCCCCCACGGTAGAGAAGAGGATCATGTACAGGAGCGACATCCACCCCCGGAGGGGCATGTGGAAAGAAGGGGCCTCGAAGGCGGCGAAGGGCAGGCTTATGAGCCCCAGGACCACCATCTGCATGGCCGCCAGCGCCACCGGGTCGGTCCGCTTGGTGAACCGATCCACCGCGATGAGATGACAGGCGTAGAAGAAGGCGGACATGAGGGTCATCACGTCCCCCCGGTTTAGAACCACCGCATCGGCGGAGCTGAGGGCCCATATGCCCGTAAGACAAGTGAGGGACGCCACCATGGCCCTGAGACCGGGGAAGACCCGGCTTATGCCCCAGGAGACCAGGGGGGCCAGGACCACGTAGGTAGCGGTGAGGAACGCCTGCTTGCCCGCGGTGGTCCACATGAGACCCACGGTCTGAAGTGAGAAGGCGCAGAAGAGAAGGATCCCGGTGATCAGCCCGTCCTTCAGGCTGGTGCGGCTCAGCCCCCTGAAGTGCCGGAGGAACACCAGGCCAAGCATAAGACCACCGATGAGAAACCGAACCACCAGGACCGTGAACGGAGGGAGGTAGTCAAGCGTGTCCTTCAGAACCGCGAACCCAACCCCCCAGAAGGCGGCGGCCATCAGTATGGCCCCGTCCGCCAACAGCACAGCCCGACGAGAGATCCCCTTGTTCATCACCAACTCCTCCTGTAAAGTCCCTTGGACCGAATGGACCGCCCAACCAATATATCACATACAACATGAGGAGTCTAACTTAAATTAAAAACAGGAGGTGGGGTTCCTTGGTGCTGATCAAGTTCCTGGTGGGGTTCCTGACCTGGGGGGCCATACTCTGGATGGTATACGGAAGGTACGGGGTCCCCTTCCTGGGGTCCCTCAGGGGGTCCGCCCGGGAGATACCGGGGGGCAGGCTCTTCGTCCCCTTCTTCCTCCTGGGGGAGGTGCTGATACAGGGCCTCTGGGTGGCCTACTGCGCCTCCAGGTCCATGGCCTTCGTGGAGGTCCTGGGCAAGCCCACGGCCTACGGGCTTGGGTTCCTGGCCTGTCAGGTACCCCTGGCCATGGTGGCCCGATCCCAGGGGGCGGGGGAGATCTACCACGTCCTGAGGTCCGTGATCCCCATGGGCCTCTTCCCCGCCTTCGTGCTCCACCCCCAGTACATGGCCATATACGCCTGGGCGCTGGGACGGATGGGTTGATGGCTTGGTATAATAATTGAGAACCCATGTGCTTTATTAAACAAAATTATAAAGGAGTGGTCCCCATGTTGAGGAAATCCCTGAACCATTCGCCCCCCAAGTCCATCGGGTCCGGAGGTGTCTCCTGATGGTGGAGGAGCAGCGCAAGGAGTTCCGTCGATACTGGATCGTGGCATCCTTCATGTTCGCCGTGGCCATCTACGGGATGTACCTCTGCGACGGCCAGGTGGACGAGCTATTGGCGGGTCTGACCCGGATAATCACCTCCCCGTCTACCCTTATAACCGACTACGTGCTGCTTGGGGGCCCCAGCGCCGCCTTCGTCAACGCGGGGATGCTGGGCCTGTCTGCCTTGGGGGTCTGTGCCGTGGCGGGGGTGGGGCTCACCGGTCCCGCCATAGCGGCGGTCTTCACCGTCTGCGGGTTCGGGTTCTTCGGCAAGAACCTGTTCAACGTGTGGCCCATAATATTCGGCGTGGCCCTCCACAGTCGGTTCAAGGGGCTCCCATTCAAGGACCACCTGCTCATAGCCCTCTTCGGAACCTCCCTGGCACCACTGGTGAGCGAGCTGGCCTTCGGCGGCCACCTGTCCCCCATGGGCAACGGTCCCTTCTCGCTGGTGATGGCGGTGCTAGGCGGCCTGGCGGTGGGGTTCTTCCTGCCCCCCTTGGCCAAGCACTTCCTGGTGGTCCACCAGGGTTACAACCTCTACAACGTGGGCTTCTCCTGCGGCTTCCTGGGGCTGGTGGCCCTGGGCACCCTGAGGGCCCTGGGCATACCCCTGGAGGGGGGCTTCTACTGGTTCCACGGGGGACACGACCTGTTCTTCGTTCCTCTCCTGCTCTTCTTCTCCGGGATGATCATAACGGGGTTCATAATATGTCCCGATTTCAGGCGGGGCCTGGCGGAGCTCTACTCCTCCTCAGGACGTCTCGTGTCGGACTTCGTCCAGTACGCCGGGTTCGGCCCCTCGCTGGTTAACATGGGCACCCTGGGCCTGGTTGGGCTCTTATATCTCAAGTTCACCGGGGGGGACATCAACGGCCCCACCATAGGGGGGCTAATGACCCTCTCGGGCTTCGGCGGCTTCGGCAAACACCTGAGGAACGTGCTCCCCGTGGCATTGGGGACCTGGTTTGCGGGGGCCATCTCCGTCTGGCCGGTCAACAACCCGGGCGCCACCCTGGCGGTGCTCTTCAGCGGATGCCTCGCCCCCGTGGGGGGTGCCTTCGGCCCCGCCGCGGGCTTCGCCGCCGGGTTCCTTCACCTCATCGTGGTCATGACCGTGGGGGGCATCCACGGGGGGCTCAGCCTGTATAATAACGGTCTATCGGGCGGCATCGTGGCCGCCATGCTTCTGCCGGTTCTGGAGTCCTTGCGGGAGGAGGATTGATCCCAGTGAAAGGCCAGTGGGCCAAGGCCATCCACGCCTCCGGGGAGCTGGTGGCCTACCTTATCCGTCGCGGCGCCCGGGACATAGACAACCACTACCGGTTCCTGGATGGGGTCCTCCACGTGGAGATCCGCTCCAAGGACCTGGTGCTCTCCGACGAGGACCTCTCGAGGCTCCGCCGGAGGCTCATCCACCCCCAGCAGAGGGAGATAGGGGAGTACTACTGGGGGCTCGCCGGGGGGGAGCACAAGGGGACCGAGCTGGAGGTGGTAGGCAACGCCACTGAGGTCCTGTCGGTGGAGTCCTCCCCGGATGAGGGGACGGTGATACTCCTCCGACGAAGGGACTAGCCGATGGAGTCCAGCTCGGCGGCCAGCTCCTCCCACCGGGCGTACAGCCCCTCAAGGGAGGAGCTCAGGCCGGACAGCTCCACCATCAGCTCCTGAACCAGGGCGGAGTCGGAGAGCACCTCCGGATCGCAGAGCATGCTCTCCACCTGGGACTTCCTGCCCTCCGCCTCCTCGATGGCCCGCTCCACCGGGGCCATCCGGTCCTCCACCGCCTTGCGAAGCCTGTAAAGCCGGTTCCTCTCCTCCGCCTCCCTACGCCTCTCCTCCCGGAGGGAGCTCCCCTCCCTCCGCTGGGGGGCCTGGGAGGACCCAAGCTCCCGCTCCCTCTCCCTCTCCTGCTCCCGGCGCCTCTCGATGAACCGGGAGTAGTTCCCCACGTACTGGTGGAGGCATCCATCCCGCACCTCAAATACCCGGTTGCAGATCCGGTCCAGGAAGTCCCGGAGGTGGGACACCACCACCAGCGTCCCCTGATAGTCGTCCAGCGCCTCGGCGAATATCTCCAGGGTGTCCTCGTCCAGGTGGTTGGTGGGCTCGTCCAGCAGGAGCAGGTTCACCGGGGACATCAGTATCTTGGCCAGCGCCAGCCGGGACTTCTCCCCCCCGGAGAGAACCTCCACCGGCAGGTCCCAGTGGTCCGGGCCGAACAGGAAGGCCCCCAGCACCGACTTTACCTCCTGGTCCGTGAGCTGGTCCGAGCCGGAACGGGCCTCCTTGAACACCGTCTCCCGATAGTCCAGGTTCTCCGAGCTGTCCTGGGAGAAGAAGCCCGTCACCACCCCCTGCCCGAGTCTAACCTGCCCCTCGGTGGGGACCTGCTGGGAGGCCATGAGCCTCATCAGGGTGGACTTCCCCGAGCCGTTGTAGCCCACCAGGGCCACCCGGTCCCCCCGGTGGAGCTCGAAATCCAGATCCCGGAGGATCCACCGGTCGTAGAGGACCCCCAGCCCCTTGGCCTCCAACACCAGCTCCGGTCCCCGGGGACAGCTGGGGATCCTTATCCGGACCTCCCGCCGGGAGGCCTCCAGCTGAACATCCTCCAGCCTCTCCAGCTGCTTCAGCCGGCTCTGAACCTGGGAGGCCTTGGAGGCCTTGTAGCGGAACCGCTGGACGAACTCCATGGTGTCCTCCCGGATCCGCTGTACCTCCCGGGCCCTGCGCCGCGCCTCCTCCTCCTCGGACCTCCGGGCCGCCAGGTAGTCCTCGTAGCTCCCCCGGTAGGTGCGAACCCTTCCGCCCCTTATCTCCGCCACCGCGGAGGTGACGGCGTTTATGAACCGGCGGTCGTGGGAGACCGCCACCATGGTGCCCTCGAACTGCCTAAGATACCCCTCCAGCCACTCGATGCTCTCCGTGTCCAGGTGGTTGGTGGGCTCGTCCAGCAGCATCACGTCCGGCTCGGATAGGAGGATGGACGCCAAGAGGATCCTCATCTTCCACCCCCCGGAGAAGCGGCCGCAGTCCCTCTCGTGATCCCCCTCCCGGAAACCCAGCCCCCACAGAACCCGCCGGGCCCGGGCCTCGAAGGAGTAGCCCTCCAGCCGAAGGATCAGGCCGTGCAGCCGGTCGTGCTCCCGGGCCAGCGCCAGGGCCTCCCCCTGGTCCAATCCCGCTTCCCCCATCCTACCCTCCAGACGTTTCAGCTCCTCCATGGCCTGGGACAGGCCGCACCGGGCGGTCAGGAACTCCATCACCGTCCCGGGGCCCACCTGGGCTATGTCCTGGGGAAGGTAGCCTATGCGGCCACCCCTCACCTTGACGCTGCCCCCGTTGGGGGACTCCTCCCCGGCGATGAGCCTCATTAGGGAGGTCTTCCCGCAACCGTTGGGCCCCACCAGGGCCACCTTCTCTCCGCCGGGCACCACCCAGTCGGCCCCGTCCAGGATCACCCGGTCCTGGTACCTAAGGGAGACCCCCTCAAGGATTATCAGATCCGATCCCTCCAGTCGTTGGTTTGCCAAGGGGGATTTTACAATCCCCCCGGATCCGTGTCCAAAGGGTACGATCACCGGGCGGGATGGTAAACTTGAACCATTACAAATCGAACCGGAGGACTGATCATGAGAACTCTTCGATTCTGCTCCGACCGGCGGTGGCTGTCCTGGGTGCTACAGGACGTGGGGAACTCCGCCTTCGCCACCACCGTGATGGCGGTCATGTACCCCCTCTTCTATCGGGAGGTGCTCGGCAGGGGAGGTCCGAACGAGCTGGTGCTGGCCATGTGGGGCTACGGCACCGCGGTGGGCATGTTGCTGACCGCCCTCATGGCGCCACCACTTGGGGCCTGGGCGGACTTGAGGGGCCTCAGGAAGAGGCTCTTCATCGCCTTCTCCCTGGTGGGGGTGGCGTCCTCCATCGCCATGGGGTTCCTTGGGGAGGGGCAGTGGATGCTTGGACTTGGGGTCTTCGTCATGGGCTCCCTGGGCTTCTCCTTCAACAATGTCTTCTACGATTCCTTCCTGCCCCACCTGGCCCGGGAGGAGGACAGGGCCTACCTCTCGTCCGCCGGCTACGCCATGGGCTACCTTGGGGGCGGGGTGCTGTTGCTGGTCAACGCCATCATGGCGGCCAGGATGGGGGAGGCGGGGTTCCGACTCTCCTTCGTGTCCGTGGGGCTCTGGTGGGCGGTCCTCCTGGTGCCCTTCGCCCTGTGGGTGGGGGAGCCGCCGGTGGAGCCCCACGGCGGCTTGGGGCCCTGGGAGAGGCCCCTCAGGACCCTCCGGGAGCTGCCCCGCACCCCAAACGTCATGTGGTTCCTCTTCGCCTTCTGGCTCTACAACGACGGCATAGGGACCATAATGAGGATGGGGGTCCTCTACGGGTCCACCCTGGGCATAGACCAGCGGACCCTGCTATTCTCCCTGGTGGCCACCCAGTTCGTGGGGATCCCGCTGACCATGATCTGGGCCAAGGTGGCGGAGGCCTTTGGAGACAAGGCAACCCTGATGGTAACCCTGGGGGTGTACCTGGCCATATGCCTCATGGTGCCCTTCGTGAGGACCCCGGGGCACTTCTGGGCCATGGCCCTGTCCATAGGGTCCGTCCAGGGAGGCGCCCAGGCCCTGTCCAGATCCCTCTTCTCCCGGATCGTCCCCAAGGAGCGGAGCGCGGAGCTCTTCGGTTTCTACGACCTGTCCAGCAAGTTCGCCGGGGTCCTGGGGCCCATGGCCTTCGGGGTAATATCCCAGCTGACCGGCTCCTTTGCTGTGGGGGGGCCGCTGCTGGCGGGGTTCTTCCTGTTGGGCATGGCTTTCCTCTCGAGGGTCAGGGCTTGATCCCCCGCTTCTGGTAGGAGTTGCCTATGTGGAACGCCAGGGTGAGACCCAGCCGGTGGTGTGGGTTGCTCAAGTCCACCTGCAGGATCTCCTCCAGGTCGTCCAGGTGGTTCCGCACCGTGTTGTAGTGCAGGTGCAGCCCCTTGGCGCACTGTTTGGCGTTGAAGTCGGAGCTGACCAGGCTCCGGACCAGATCCTTGAGGGGCATGCTCCTCCTGGAGCTGGAGGGACCGTCCTCCAGCAGGGGCTCGAAGAACCGCTGATATACCCCCTTGGCCTCCGGCAGGCGGAACAGGTTGTCCAGCAGGGCGTAGAGGGACAGGTCGTCGTGGGCGTAGGCCCCGGGTTCCAGGCCGAACTCCCGAAGCCAGGTGAAGGTCCTCTTGGCCTCGTGGTACGATCGAGTCACGTCCTCCATGTTCCTGACCGGGCCGCCCACGGCCACATAGACCCTTAGGTCCTGCCCCTTCTGATCCCACTCCCGCTTCATCTGCTCCAGGTCGCCTACTGGCACCAGGCCGGTCCACATGTCCGCCAGCCGGTAGCTCATCACCGAGTTCTGGGGGGTCCACCGGGGGGACGACCCGTCCGCGGAGGACACCATCACCACGCATCCCCTCTTGGGGAGCACTATCCCAAGCTCCCTCATGTTGGCCTCCACGATGGAGGGGTCGTTGTATATGTCAAGACACAGGGCCTCGAAGAACCGCTCCTTCTTCATGGCTGACCGGTTGCTTATGGCCGCCAGCTCCAGGGCCGAGGCCCTCACCAGCGTCATGGCCCGAAGGACCATCCTATCCTGCCTGGCGGAGGGCACCGTCTCCCCCTCGCTGAGCCACAGGTGCACCGTGAGGGGCGTGTCCGACAGGAACCGGTAGGAGGCGCTCCACTGAAGGGTCCCGCTGTTCCGAAGCTCCAGGTTCACCAACACCTGCCCCCTCTTGGGCAGCCCCCTCTCCTGAACCACCGGGGTCTTTATGAACCTCATGGCCTCCTCAGAGTCCTCCACTGAGCCGTCAGGAAGGAAGTTGTTGCATATGCCCAGCTGGCTGCACTGGACCGTGAGGGTCCTCTGAAGCCGGGAGGCGAAGGTGGAGAGTATCCGCTTTATGTCCAGCCCCTCCTCCAGGAAGCTCCCCACCTCGTCCAGGGAGCAGGAGGCCCGGTGCCGCTCCTGGAGGATGAAGGTCTGAACCCCCTCGATTATGTCGGTCCAACGGTAGTGCATGGGGATCGACAGGAGCGGCAGGGCCAGCTGGTCCGCCAGGTTCACCATCCCGGGGGGTAGCTGGTGGTGATACCGGTCAAGCTTTATCCCCACCGCCGCCACGTTCCGCTCGTTGACCCGGGTCAGGAAGTCCACGAAGGCCCCCGGATCCTCCCGGAAGATGTAGCCGCTGCCCACCAGCAGTTCCCCACCCCTCATCCACCGGTCCACGTCCGGCGCGTCGATCACCGACACGGAGGTGAGCGCCCGGTTCAGACCCCCGCTGCCCCCCAGAAGCTCGAAGTCCGGGAAGAGGTGGTGCCGTAAAAGGTCCGCCGCTATCAATGCAATCCCCCATTCCTTACGGCCAGTTGTGAAGCGCATATCAATATGGATAAGGTTGCTCCCATGACCGCTCCATCTTGTCACCCGTTGCCATATGATACACCCCGGGGAGGAAGTATTGTAGTGGGGCAGAGAAGGCGTTCGAATTATAGGATAGTTGGGAGCGTCCGATCGGAATGGGCTGGATCCTTCCGTCCGGTGTTGGTTAGCGATTACATAATATAGGATTTTGGAGCTAGGGGCCTATGTGTTGGGCTCACAGGGGGGATGAGGGGATGAGATCATTCGTGGCGGCGGCGGTCCAGTTCGCCGTGGAGCCCATGAACGTGAAGGAGAACCTATCGCGGGCTGAGGGTTGGATAGATCGGTGCGTCAAGGAGTCCGGGGCCCATCTGGTGGTACTGCCCGAGAGCTTCACCACCGGCTTCACCCCCGTGGGGGGTGCGGAGGACCTGTGGGATGCGGTGTCGGAGATCCCCGGTCCCTTGACCGACCAGGGGGTCCGTTGGGCCCGGGAGATGGGGATATACATAGTTTTCCCCACCTACGAGAGGGGGAGCCAGCGGGGGGTGGTGTACAACTCCGCTGCCCTCATAGGCCCCTCAGGGATCTTGGGGGTCTATCGCAAGACCCATCCGTTCCCCACCGAGCGACTCGAGGGGGGAGGCTGGACCACCCCTGGGTATGAGCCCTTCTGCGTGGAGACCGAGCTGGGGAAGATAGGCATCGTCATCTGCTACGACGGGGACTTCCCGGAGCTGGCCCGGGTCACCACCCTGATGGGGGCGGAGGTGATCTGCCGTCCCTCCGCCTTCATGAGGACCTTCGACCACTGGAACATCACCAACCTGGCCAGGGCCTACGACAACCACGTGTACTGGATCGCCACCAACTCGGTGGGCAGGGACGCCTCCGGGGCCTATTTCTTCGGCGGGTCCATGATAGTTCACCCCTCCGCCATGAAGCTCGCCCAGGCCAGGGCCAGCGACGAGTACGTGTGGGCCCGGCTGGAGCCGGATCCCATAAGACGCGTCTTCCCCAACAGCTCCGCAGAGCAGTGGTTCGACCACGTGGAGGACCGGAACCTTCGAAGCTACAAGGGCCTCCTGGATCAGGGCCGGTGTCCCTTCGAGCCCGCCAGGCGGATCCCCTACGGGAGGTGAGCAGTATGAAGATGCCGCTGGAGGGGTTGGTTATCCTGGATCTGACCCGGGTGCTGGCGGGGCCCTTCGCCACCATGATGCTGTCCGACATGGGGGCCCGGGTGATAAAGGTGGAGAACCCCGCGGGGGGCGACGACTCCCGGGCCTTTGCCCCCATGCTCAACGGGGAGAGCGCCTACTTCATGAGCATAAACCGGGGCAAGGAGAGCGTGGCCATAAACCTGAAGGACCCAAAGGGGAAGGAGCTCCTGCTGGAGCTGGTCAAGAAGGTGGACGTGCTGGTGGAGAACTTCAAGCCCGGCACCATGGACAAGCTGGGGCTGGGCTATGAGGTCCTGTCCCAGGTGAACCCCCGGCTCATCTACGCCGCCAGCTCCGGCTTTGGCCAGTACGGCCCCTACAGCCACCTGCCCGCCTACGACCTGATAATCCAAGGGATGGGGGGCCTTCAGAGCATAACCGGCCCGGACCCGGAGCACCCCACCAAGGTGGGCTCCTCCATGGCGGATATCCTGGCGGGGATCTTCACCGTCATAGGGATCCTTGCGGCCCTGAGGGCCCGGGAAGTTACCGGCTTGGGGCAGATGGTGGACGTGGCCATGCTGGACTGCCTTGTGGCCACCCTGGAGAACGCCATAGCCCGCTACGTGGTGACCGGATCGGTGCCCAGGCCCGCGGGCAACGACCACCCCTCAATAGCCCCCTTCGCCACCTTCGAGAGCGCCGACGGGTTCGTCAACATAGCGGCGGGCAACGACTCCCTCTGGCGGAAGCTGTGTGACGCCCTGGGAATCGGCGAGCTGGCGGAGGACAGCCGGTTCCTCACCAACTCGGACCGGCTGGCCAACTGGCCGGAGCTCAAGGCCATCATAAACGAGCACACCAGGACCAAGCCCACGGACCACTGGGTCAAGGTTCTGAGGGAGGCTCAGGTCCCCTGCGGCCCCATAAACACCGTGGACCGGGTCATGGCGGACCCCCACGTGCTGGCCCGGGACATGATCGTGTCCCTGGTTCACCCGGTGGCGGGGGAGCTCAAGGTGCCCGGGGTGCCCATAAAGTTCTCCAAGACCCCGGGGGAGATCAAGGGCCCCGCCCCGCTCTTGGGGCAGCACACCCGGTCGGTCCTCCAGGAGATGCTGGGGCTGGATCAGGAGGCCATCGACGAGCTCAAGGAGAAGGGCGCCATAGCTTGAGGATCCTTGGGGCCAGCTCCGACCTGAAATCGTCCACCTTGAGGGTCCGGGAGGTCCACCGAAGGGCCCTGAACCTGGAGGGCCCCCTGGGGGAGAGGTACAGCCTGGTGACCGGCCCGTCCATGATGGGGCCCCGGAGCGCCCTGGTGGACCGGCTGCCGGTTCTCCCGGAGGGGGAGATGGTGAAATTGGAGGGGGGCTGGGATGCCACCTACGATCCCTCCCTGGCGGGGTTGAGGCCCCGGGGCCGTTGGAGGCCCCTGTGGCTAGAGTGGCTGGAGCTGATGGATGACCCGGACCTGGAGGTGCTCAGGGGGCCGGTCCGGTCCGGGGAGTTGATGGGCCTGGTGGGGCTCGGCCCGGGTCACACCCCTGCGGGGGACGACCTGATAACCGGTTGGCTGGCGGCCCGGTGGACGCTGGGGGACCTGGAGTCCACGTCCCGGTTTCTGGAGGGGTTCGATCCGGGGCTCACCACCTGGCTGGGGGGGGACCAGATGACCTGGGCGGCCAGGGGCTTCGCCTGGGCGCCCCTCAAGGGCCTCCTCTCCGCCCTGTCCAGCTCCGATCCGGAGGGGATCCTCGATGCCCTGGGGGAGCTGGAGGCGGTGGGGCACACCTCGGGGAGGAGCTGCCTTGTGGGATTGGCCCTGGGGTTGGAGGGGGCCATGGAGGTTTGATGCGGTTGGAGGTGATGGGGTTGCAGCGTTTGGAGGTTGTGGAACGGACGTACTACGACAGCGTGACCCTCATGAGGGTCGCCAAGGAGATAGGGGGCATGGAGGGGGTCAGCTCCGCATCCCTGTCCATGGGCACCGACGCCAACTTGAGGATCCTGGCCGCCGCGGGCTTCGACGTGTCGAATCTCAGCGCCACGCCCAACGATCTGATAATAGCCGTCATGGGGGAGCAGGACGTGCTGGACCTGGCGGTGGCAAAGGCCAAGGAGTACCTGAGCAACCCCCCCTGGAGGCAGGGGCAGGATGGCGGGGAGTCCTACAAGCCCCGGAGCCTGGACGGGGCCCTCACGGTCATGCCGGAGGCCAACCTGGCGGTGATCTCCGTGGCGGGGCGCTACGCGGGGGACGTGGCCATGGACTGCATAGCCAAGGACCTTAATGTGATGCTCTACTCGGACAACGTGCCCCTGGAGAAGGAGATAGAGGTCAAGCGGGCCGCGGCGGAGAAGGGGCTCCTGGTGATGGGCCCTGACTGCGGCACGGTGGTGATCCGTGGGGTGGCCATAGGCATGGCCAACTCGTGCCCCACCGGCCCGGTGTCCATCGTGGCCGCCGCCGGCACGGGCCTTCAGGAGGTCCACGTGCAACTGGCCAGGCGGGGGGTCGGCACCCTCCACGGCATAGGCACCGGCGGCCGGGACGTCAAGTCCCAGGTGGGGGGGATCATGGTGGAGATGGCCTCCCGGCTCCTCCTGGAGGACCACGAGGTCCAGGTGCTGGTGATAGTGGGCAAGCCCCCCGCACCGGAGGTGGAGGAGCGGATCCTCCATCTGGCCAGGGGTAGCTCCAAGCCGGTGGTGCTGGGCTTCGTCGGCGGCAAGGCCAAGGGGGACCAGCACCCGGTCTACATCTGCCGGGAGCTGGAGGAGACCGCTGCGGTGGCCGCCGCCCTGGCCAAGGGGGAGGACGTGCCCCAGGTCCGTGCCGCCATGGATGCCCAGGTGGAGGAGCTCAAGGCCCTGGCCAAGAGGATAGGCCCCAGGAAGGGGTACCTCAGGGGGCTCTACTCGGGCGGAACCCTCTGCTACGAGGCCCAGCTCATAGCCCGGGACATACTGGGCCCCATCCATAGCAACACCCCCCTGGAGGAGCACCTGAAGCTGGAGGACAGCCTCAGGTCGGTGGAGCACACCATAGTGGACTTCGGCGAGGACGAGTTCACCCAGGGACGCCTGCACCCCATGATAGACGTGTCCCTCCGGGCCTCCCGGTTCCAGGAGGAGGTCAAGGACCCGGAGGTCGGGGTGGTGCTCTTCGACGTGGTGATCGGTTACGGCTGCCACCCGGATCCCGCCACCGGGCTGGTGGAGGGCATCCGGAAGGCCAAGGAGATATGCGGCGACCGGGTGGTCTTTGTGGCCTCCGTCTGCGGAACCCCCGACGACGTCCAGGATGCGGACAGGCAGAGGAGGATCCTGGAGGAGGCCGGTGTGGTGGTGATGGACAGCAACGCCAAGGCCTCGCGGCTTGCGTCCTTCCTTCTGTCGCTGTCGGAGTAGGGGGTGAGGGGTTTGAACCAGAAGCTGAGGAGCCTTCTCAAGGAGGGGCCCCGGGCGGTGAACATTGGGGTGGAGCAGTTCGCCCAGGACCTGGCCGCCCAGGGGGTTAAGGTGGTTCAGATGGACTGGCGGCCCCCCCAGGCGGGGTCGGATCTCCTGTCCAAGCTGAGAAAGCTGAAGAGGCAGTAGGCGTTTGATCGAGCTGATCTAGATTAGGAAAGGGAGGGGTAGGTTGTCATGGTAGACATCGACAAGGCGAACCAGGAGGCCCTATCGAGGCTTCTGTCCGCCCAGCCGGTCCTGGTGGACATGGGGCTGGCCAAGGACGTGGTGCCCGGGATGGGGGAGAGGACCCTGCTTCACGCGGGGCCTCCCATCACGTGGGAGAGGATGTCGGGCCCCATGCGGGGGGCGGTGATGGCCGCGTGCCTCTACGAGGGGTGGGCCTCCACCCCGGAGGAGGCGGTGGAGCTGGCCGCCAGCGGTGAGATAACCTTTGATCCCTGCCACCACCACAGCGCCGTGGGGCCCATGGCGGGGGTCACCAGCCCCAACATGCCGGTCTTCGTCATTGAGAACAAGGACCGGGGGAACCGGGCGTACTGCAGCATGAACGAGGGGCTGGGCAAGGTGATGAGGATGGGTGCCTACGACGACGAGGTGATAGAGCGCCTCAAGTGGATGAGGTACACCCTTTACCCCAACCTTCATGCGGGGGTACGTAGGGCCTACGAGGTCCAGGGGGGCATCGACATCAAGAACATCATCGCCCAGGCGCTCCACATGGGGGACGAGATGCACAACCGCAACAAGGCGGGCACCAGCCTGTTCCTCCGGGCCATCGTCCCCTTCATGATCGAGGCGGCCCCCAACTGTAGGGACCTGGCGGAGGTGGTCCGGTTCATAGACAAGAACGATCACTTCTTCCTGAACCTGGCCATGGCGGCTGCCAAGGCCAGCACCGAGGCGGCCCACGACGTGGAGGGCTCATCTCTGGTGACCATAATGGCCAGGAACGGCACCGAGATGGGCATACAGGTGTCGGGACTGGGCAGGCGGTGGTTCACCTGTGAGGCGGCGCTGCCCGACGTGCTCCTGTTCCCGGGCTTCACCAAGGACGACGTGAACCGGGACATAGGGGACAGCGCCATAATGGAGACCCTGGGCATCGGCGGCTTCGCCCTGGCGGCGGCCCCCGCCATCGTCCAGTTCATCGGCGGCACGCCGGCGGACGCGGCCAAGTACACCTTGGAGATGTACGAGATAACCCTGGGGGAGAACAACGTCTACTCCATCCCGTCCCTCAACTTCCGGGGTACCCCCACGGGGATCGACGTCCTAAAGGTGGCGGAGACGGGCATAACCCCCGTGCTGGACACCGGGGCGGCCCACAAGGAGCCCGGCCGGGGCCAGGTTGGGGCTGGTATAGTGCGGATGCCCTCCGAGGCCTTCATAAAGGCGGCGGAGGCCTTCGTGGAGCGCTACGCGGAGTAGCGACCGGTAGATATCTCTCTAAATAAAAGGAGGAGACGCCATATGAGCAGCAACTGGGAGCTTAAGAACTGGGGCAACATCAAGGTTTACGACCTGACCATACCCATCAGCCACCTGACCCCCGCTTGGCCCACCTACGAGCCACTTCAGGTGAAGTTCTTCAAGCGGTTGGCCCCCAACGGCGCCAACGGACAGCTTCTGACCCACTCCAACCACGTGGGCACCCACCTGGACGGGCCCCTTCACTTCTGCACCCACGGCTGCGACATCGCCAGCCTGGAGCTGAAGGACTTCCTGGTGGGCCCCGGCGTGGTGGTGGACATCAGCGACATAGCGGAGGACTACGGGATCTACACCAGCAAGGACATTGAGGAGCGGGCGGAGATCCACGACGGGGACATACTCATCATCAACACCGGCTACCACCGCTACGGCTGGGATCAGCCCGAGGCTGACGAGGTGCGCTACATGGTGATGCACCCGGGGCCCACCAACGAGTTCGCCCAGTGGTGCAAGAAGCGCAAGATAAAGTGGATCGGCGTGGACTGCGGCTCCGCGGATCATCCCATGAACACCAAGATCCGGGAGTGGATGCCCTATCACGCCAAGATGGCGGACAAGCACCTGAGGGAGAAGTACGGCAAGGGGCTGGACGACTTCTTCCCCCCCGAGGACTATCAGCTGATGCACATCGACCTGTTCCCCCACAACATCATCCACGCCGAGTGCCTTGGGGGGGACATCGACCTCCTCTCCGGGAAGAGGGTCACCATCGGCTGCTTCCCCTGGCGCTTTGAGGGCGGCGAGTCCTGCATAAGCCGCATCGTTGCCTTCGCGGAGGAGTAGGGCTGTTGACTTGGGGCGTTCCTTATTTGGAGCGCCCCATTTTTTGAAGATGGGGGTGTGACCTTATGCTTTCCTTTGAGCTGGAGAGGCCCTCCACGCTGGCGGAGGCCATGAAGCTCCTAGAGAGGGAGGGGGCCTGGGCCAAGAACGGGGGCACGGACCTCCTGGTCTGGATGAAGAAGCACGCCATACAGCCCAAGCTGGTGGTGGACCTTAGCCTCATAGAGGAGCTCCACCGGATCCACTTCGACCCCAAGGAGGGGCTCACCGTGGGGGCCTGCGTGACCCTGAACGACCTGGCGAACTTCAAGGAGGCCCGGGAGCTGTACCCCGCCCTGGTGGAGGCCGCCATGTCCCACTCGGACCACATCATAAGGAACAAGGCCACCTACGTGGGGAACCTTTGCTCCTCGGTCCCCTCGGGGGACATGATCCCCCCCACGGTGGTGTACCAGGGGGTGCTTCACCTGGGGTCCCACCATGGGGAGAGGGCGGTGCCCATTATGGAGTTCATAGTGGGTCCCCGGCGCAACGTCCTCAAGCCCGGCGAGGTGGTCACCCGGGTGACCCTGCCGGTGCCCGATGGTCCCTCCGCGGGCAGGTACATAAAGCTTGGCCGCCGGAACGCCCTTGACCTGGCCCAGGTGGGTGTGGCCTGCGTGGTGACCGACGGTCCCTCCGGCAGGAGGTACCGCCTGTCCTACGGGGCGGTCTCCCCGGTGCCGGTGAGGGCCACCAAGGCGGAGGCGCTCCTGGAGGGGGTCAAGTTCCCCGATGGGGCCCTGCTGGAGAGAGTGGCGGAGGAGGCGAAGCTCTCGGTGAACCCCATAACGGACGTCAGGGCCAGCCGGGAGTACCGGCTCTCCATGGTGGGGGAGCTCACCAAGAGGGCCATAGCCGAGTGTCTCGAGAGGCTTTAGGGGGGCTGTTTGGATGTCCAAGAAGACCATAGGTTTCACCTTGAACGGTCGTCCCGTCAGCATGGACGTGGAGCCCAGGACCACTCTCCTTCGGGCCTTGAGGGATTACGGGGTGACCAGCGTCAAGAGGGGTTGCGAGGAGGGCGAGTGCGGCACCTGCACCGTCATCCTGGACGGCAAGCTTCAGAAGTCCTGCATGGTGCTGGCCCAGGAGGCGGAGGGCCGGGAGGTGCTCACCGCCGAGGGGCTGGTCTCCCGGGATGGCAAGCTGCACCCGGTCCAGCAGGCTTTCATAGAGGAGGGGGCCATCCAGTGCGGGTTCTGCACCCCCGGCATGGTCCTGGCGGTATATGACCTTCTGAAGCGCAATCCTAACCCCACCGACGAGGAGATGAAGGTGGCCCTTTCGGGGAACCTGTGCCGCTGCACCGGCTACGAGGGGATCTTCAGGGCGGTTCGGAAGGCAGCGAAGCTTATGTCCGCTGGGGCATGAAGGGGGTGAGCGTCCATGAAGCAGACCGTTACCAACCATGGGGTTGGAAAGTGGGTAACCAGGAAGTTCGATGAGGAGAAGGCGGCGGGCACCTTGAGGTACGCGGATGACCTTAGGTTCGGGCCGGAGCTTCTGCACGCCCGGGCGGCCCGGTCCACCATAGCCCACGGGGAGATCGTTTCCATAGACGTCTCGGAGGCCATGAAGGTCCCCGGGGTGGTGAAGGTCATAACCGGCGACATGTTCGTTCACCACTTCGGCCTCTACCTGCAGGATCGGACGCCCCTGGCGGTGGGCAAGGTCCGCTATGTGGGGGAGCCCATCGCCCTGGTGGTGGCGGAGACCGAGGAGGCGGCGGAGGAGGGCATGCTGAAGGTGAAGGCCGCTTACCGGGAGCTTCCTGCGGTGTTCGACCCGGTGAAGGCCGCCACGGACAACTCGGTCCTGGTGCATCCGGAGCTGGGCAGCTACGCCCACGTGCCCTACCTTACCCCCCAGCCGGGGACCAACATAGCCAACTGGTTCAGGATTCGCCGGGGCGACGTGGACAAGGCCTTCGCGGAGTGCGAGCACATCGTGGAGGAGGCGGTAACCTGCCCCCAGATAGCCCACGGATTCCTTGAGCCCCACTGCTGCATATGTCAGGAGGACCCCGCCACGGGCAACTTGACCATATGGAGCTCCGCCCAGTCCGCCTTCGCGGTGAGGGAGATAATAGCCAAGGGGTTGGGCTATCCGCTTCACAAGATAAGGGTCATAGCTCCCCCCATAGGTGGAGGCTTCGGGGGCAAGGCGGGGATGACCATCGAGGCCATGTGTCTGGCCGCCGCCATGGATCCGGACATCAAGGGCCGTCCGGTGAAGCTCCACATCCCCCGGGAGGAGGTGCTCATATCCTCCTGGGTGCGCCAGGGCTACGTGGCCAAGATAAAGCTGGGGATAGACAAGGATGGCAAGATCCAAGCCATAAAGAACACCTTCTTCTTCGATACCGGCGTGTCGGCGGAGTACGGGGCCAACCCGGTCCGGAGCGCGGGCTACACCTCCACGGGCTGTTACTACGTCCCCAACGTGTGGACCGACAGCTACGCGGTGTACACCAACAAGCCCTTCGGTGGCGCCTATAGGGGCTTCGGCCTTCCGGAGCTGATGGGGGCCATGGAGGTGGTGATCGACATAGCGGCCAACAAGATAGGCATGGACCCCATCGAGTTCAGGCTCAAGAACATGCTGAAGCCCGGGCTTCCCACCTGCACCGGCATGCCCATGCACAACCACGCGCTGGACAAGATAGTGTCCAAGGTGGTGGACAAGATAAGGCTCCGGGAGAAGGAGGAGCCCAAGCGGCCCGGCTGGAAGAGGGGCAAGGGCTTCGCCCTGGCCATAAAGGCCCCCGCCATGCCGGCGGACGCGGCCAGCAGCGCCATAGTTAAGGTGCTGGGGGACGGCAACGTGGAGGTCCTGGCGGCCACCATGGACATGGGGCAGGGGGCCTACACCGCCTACGCCCAGATGGTGTGCGAGGAGCTGGGGGTCCCCATCGAGAGCGTGAAGTGTTACTTCCCGGACACCCAGAGCCACCCCTACGACTGGCAGACCGTGGCCAGCCGCTCCTGCTGGTCCATGGGGATGGCGGTCAAGCGGGCGGCGGTGGACGCCCGGGAGAAGATCCTGGCCCTGTTCTCCCGCTACTGGCAGGTGGTGCCGGAGGAGATAACCATCGAGCACGGGGTGGTCAAGTGCCGCAAGCTGGGCAAGGCGGAGAAGCTGGACGAGAGGATCCAGAACGGCTTCCACATGCCCGACGGGGAGCACGTGGGAGGCCCCGTTATCGGCACCGGCACCTTCGTTCCCCCCGACGTGGTCTACCCGGATCCGGAGACCGGCCAGTCCCCCAAGAGCGTGGTACACTTCACCGTGGGTGCCGTGGGGATCGACATCGAGGTTGACCCCGCCACCGGCGAGGTGTGCGTCAACAACGTGGTGGCGGGCTACGACGTGGGCAAGGCCATAAGCCCCATCAACGTCCGGGGCCAGATAGAGGGGGGCACCATCCAGGGCATATCCGCCGGGCTCCTGGAGGGGATGTACTACGACGAGCACGGCAAGCTACTGACCCCGGACTTCACGGACTACAAGATGAGCACCACCATGGACCTGCCGGATAACATGGAGATCTTCTGGGAGGAGACCCCGGAGGAGCTGTCCCCCTACGGGAACCGGGGCATAGGGGAGCACTCCATGATATCCCCCGCCCCCGCCATAGACAACGCCCTGTACAACGCCCTGGGAGTCAGGATCCACAGCTACCCCTTCTCCAAGGAGCGGGTCTACAAGGCGGTCCAGATGGCCAAGGCGGGGGAGACGGACCTCTGGGAGTACCCCTACGTGCAGGAGCAGAACTACCGCAAGGCCATAAAGGAGTGGCTCTAGTCCAACCCGTTCGCCTGGGGCGGGGTATCCCCGCCCCAGGTTTAGGGCCTATCTATTTTGAAAGTTCAGGGTGGTGATGAACCGGGGGTGCGGCTTCGTTGGCTTTATGCGCTTTTGGTCGATAGTGGTAGAGGACGAGAGAGGGGGTAAAAGGTAATGGCGAGGAAGAAGATAGTCTATGGACTTACGGACAAGCCGCCGCTACCCATAATGATCCTTGCGGGGGCGCAGCACGTGTTGACCCTTTTCGGAGCCACCACGCTGGTGCCCTTGATATTCGGGCCCGCAATGGGGATGGACGCCCTTCAGATAGGGGCCTTCATCTCCTGCGTGTACTTCGCCATGGGGGTGGCCACCATAATCCAGACAGACCCCCGGATGGGGACCGGCCTTCCCATAGTTCAGGGATCCAGCTTCAGCTTCATTCCCCCCATAATGACCATAATAGGGGCCTACAAGGCCATGGGGCCCAACGTGGTCATGCAGTACGTGGGAGGGGGGCTCATAGCCGGAGGCCTGGTGCTCTCCTTCATAGGCTACAGCCGCATAGTGGGTGTGATCCGGAGGGTCATAACCCCGGTGGTCATAGGGCCGGTCATCATGGCCATCGGGTTCTCCCTGGCCCCAGTGGCCATCCAGTTCAACGCCGCCAACTATTGGCCCATATCCCTTCTAGTGGTGGCCCTGATAATGTTCTTCAGCCTGATCAGCAAGAACCGCTACGCCAACATCTTCGCCATCCTTGGGTCCATCATCATCGCATACCTCATATGTCTTGGGGCCTCCCTGGCGGGGATCTTCGGTCCCGGGCACCCGGCCTACATCGACCTGAGCAAGGTGGCCAACGCTCCCTGGTTTAGGTTCAACGTGGTGTTCCCCTGGGGGATGCCAAAGTTCAGCCTTCTGGCCTTCGGGGCCCTTCTGGCGGGTTTCTTCGCGGTGATGATCGAGTCAATCGGGGACTACCACTCCTGCTCCTACGTGGCTGGGTTGGACGATCCCACGCCGGAAATGATAAGCCGAGGCATTGGGGCAGAGGGTCTCAACTGTGCCCTGGCGGGGGTCTTCGGCGCGGTGGGAACCACTTCCTACACGGAGAACATAGGTCTCATCGGCCTCACCGGGGTTGCCAGCCGTTACGTGGTCCGCACCGGTGCGGTGTTGCTGATCCTTCTCAGCTTCGTTGGCAAGCTGGGAGGGCTTATCGCCACCATGCCCTCGCCGGTAATAGGGGGTGCCTACATCTCCCTCTTCGGCGTCATCGGGGCACTGGGCATCCAGACCCTCATGAGGGCCGATATGGGGAGCCAGCGGAACGTGGTCATCGTTGGTTTCGCGTTCCTGATGGCGTTGGGTCTCCCCGGCTGGATCGAGAAGAACCAGGAACTCTTCATGAATCCCGCCTACGGTCAGCTGATCTCCACCCTTGGGGGCATGATCTGGGCGATCCTGAAGACCCCCATGGCGGTGGCGGGAATCTGCGCCGCCATTTGCGACAGCATTATACCCGGCACGCCGGAGGAGCGAGGCATAGGGGTCCGGATGGAGTAAGGTATCCGGCAATGAAGGGGGCGGGGCTTGGTCCCCGCCCCTTTTTAGATGTCTTTGGAGGGGTTTCGATCCTGCTGCTCGGGGGGCATCTCTATCCGGACCTTGAGGATCCTCTGTCCCGCCACCTTGGCCACCGAGAACCGGATCCCCTCCCAGTCAACCCACGCCCCCTGCTCCGGCAGGGTCTTGAACTGCTCGTAGAGCCAGCCGCTCAGGGTGGAGGACTCGCTATCGGGCATCCGGTCCATCTCCAGGTGCGAGTAGAACAGGTCCTCCAGGTAGACGTCGCCGCTAACCAGGTAGACCCGGTCCTCCAGCTGGGTGAAGTAGTCCTTAACGTCGTCGTGTTCGTCCAGGATTTCCCCCACCAGCTCCTCCAGCAGGTCCTCCACGGTGATTATCCCCGAGGTTCCCCCGTACTCGTCCAGGACGATGGCCATGTGGGTCCTGTTGGATCTCATGATCTTAAGGGCGTCCATGAGGCTGGCGCTGCCGGCTATGAGGACCGGCCGCTTCATTATGGCCCTCACGTCCGGGTTGTCGGTCTCGAAGGCCCTCCGCATGTAGTCTTTGAAGTGGAGGATGCCTATCACGTTGTCCAGGCTCCCCTCGTATATGGGCACCCGGGAGTACTGGTTCTTGAGCAGCATCTCCCGGATCCGGCGGGGGTCCTCGTGGACGTTCAATGCGAACAGGTCCACCCGGGGGGTCTGGATTTCCCAGACCTGGAGCTCGTTGAAGTTTACCGCGTTCTCGATCAGCTCCTTCTCCGGTTGAGGTAGAACCCGCTCATCAAGCATGGTTTCCAAGATGTGCAAAAGCTCGTCGTGGGTGACGCTGGGCTCCATTCGTCTCCCGGTGGAGCGCCACCGGTCCAAAATGGACGATATGGAGGAGATGACCCAGGCGATGGGTTTGAGGAGCCTCACCAGGAGGGCCACCACCGGGGCGGAGGCTAGGGCGAAGGGCTCCGACACGTCCTTCACGTAGGACTTGGGGAGCACCTCCCCGAAGAGGATTATTAGCACCGTCATGAGCACCGTTGCGTAGAGGACCCCGATGGGGCCGAAGAGAAGGGCGAAGATGGTGGAGGCTATGGAGGTCATCAGGATGTCCACTATGTTGCCCCCCACCAGGATGGTGGAGATGGTGCGTTGGAAATCTTGAAGGAGATCCAGCGCACGCTTGGCCCCCGGGCGTCCCTCCTCGGCGAAGCGCTTCATCCTTATTCGGTTGACGCTGGAGAAGGCCATCTCCGCGGCGGAGAAGAAGGCGGAGAGCAGGAAGAGGAACATGAAGAGAATCAGCAGCGATACGGTGCCGGATCCAGCCATCTATTTACCTTCCTTTCGTGGGGTCCCCGGCGGGGGCCCTTCTTGAGTTTGAAGTTTACCATCCAGCCCTGGTTGTCCCAAGGGGAGGCTCAGCGGATGGTTTACCGGGGTGATGGTCTTTAGAAACCATGGTCTGTGGGGTGATGGGGCGAATCAAGTTAGGATTCAGTGGGTCTTTGACTGGGTTTTCGTCCCCCTTGGCCCCCTTGGGATGGGATCCCTTCGGAGTTGGCCTTGGGGAGATTGACATTCGGTGCGCAATGGGGTATAAGGTGTATGAAAAGAAAAAAACATCACGATAAAAATTTTTCGCACCGGGGTGATCCCATGGGGTCCGAAGAGCTCATCAAGATGGTGAAGCCTATGGTGGACTTCCTCGCCGAGGTCCTGGGGGACCTGGCGGAGGTGGTGCTCCACGACCTGAGGGACCCGGAACACTCCATCGTGGCCATAAGGAACGGCCACATCTCGGGCCGCAACGTGGGAGACTCCCTCACCGACTACGCGCTGGAGATCCTGAGGGAGTCCAAGGATCTCCCCTACAAGGTGAACTACAAGGGCCTCCTGGACGACGGACGACCCATCAGGCTCTCCTCCTTCTTCATCCGGGACCCCTCGGGCGAACCGGTGGCCATGCTCTCCATAAACCTGGACATATCCCGGGTCCAGGAAGCCTACAAGGTCCTGGGATCCTTCCTCAACATAGGCAAGAACGGGGAGGAGTCCACCCCTCCCCACCCGGTCCACTTCACGTCCATAGAGAAGCTGATGCATCAGCAGATGGACCAGGTGCTGGCCATGCGGGGCATGCCCCCCTCCAGGATGACCCCGGAGGAGAAGAAGTCGGTGGTGGAGGAGCTGGATCGAAAGGGCATCTTCCTCCTCAAGGGGGCCGTGGCGGAGGCCGCCCGGCGCCTTGAGGTGTCGGAGCAGACCATATACAGGTATCTCAGGGGCAACTGACCCCTTGGAGGTGTTCAAATTGGAAGAGATCCGCTACGTGGTTAATGGCCCCGAGAGGGGAATGCAGGGCAGGGCCTCGGTGGAGAGCTTCTCCGAGGATGAGATGAGGAAGGTGGTCGGGTTCCACTCCACCATGCCGGGCTACAGCCCAACCCCGTTGGCTTCCCTCCCCTCCCTGGCCAAGCGGCTTGGTCTGGGCTCCATCCACGTGAAGGATGAGTCCCACCGGTTTGGGCTCAAGGCCTTCAAGGTTCTGGGGGGATGCTACGCCATCGCCATGCACCTGGCCCAGAAGCTGGGCAAGGACATATCGGAGCTCCCCTTCCAGGTGCTCACCAGCGACCAGGTTAAGCAACAACTGGGGGACGTGACCTTCGCCACCACCACGGATGGCAACCATGGCCGGGGCGTGGCCTGGACCGCCCGGATGCTCCGCCAGAAGGCGGTGGTCTACATGCCCAAGGGCTCCGCGGTGTTCCGGCTGGAGAAGATAAGGGGCGAGGGGGCCCAGGCGGAGATACTGGACATGAACTACGACGACGCGGTGCGCTACACGGACCAGCAGGCCAAGAAGCACGGCTGGGTGGTGGTCCAGGACACCGCCTGGGAGGGCTACACGGACATCCCCCTCTGGATAATGCAGGGCTACGGCACCATGGTGGTGGAGGCCCTGGAGCAGATGAAGGCCCGGGGCGAGGAGCGCCCCACCCACGTGTTCATCCAGGCGGGGGTGGGCTCCCTGGCGGGGGCGGTCCAGGGGGTCCTGAGGGCTCGGTTCGGCCAGGACGCCCCCAAGGTGGTGGTGGTGGAGGCCAGCGCCGCCGCCTGCTACTACGAGTCCGCCGTGGCGGGGGACGGCAAGCCCCGGGCGGTGGGTGGTGACCTGTTCACCCTCATGGCGGGCCTGGCCTGCGGGGAGGTCAACATAATCGGCTACGAGATCCTTAGGGACTACGCCGCCGCCTTCGTCTCCTGCCCGGACTACGTGGCCGCCCGGGGGATGAGGGTGCTGGGCAACCCCCTGGAGGGGGACCAGAAGGTGATCTCCGGCGAGTCCGGGGCGGTCACCACCGGCCTTCTGGCCTACCTGATGGACCGGCCGGAGCTCAAGGGTCTGAGGGAGGCCCTGGATCTCAACGAGTCCTCCCGGGTCCTCCTCTTCAGCACCGAGGGGGACACGGACCCGGACCGCTACCGCTCGGTGGTGTGGGACGGGGAGTTCCCCACCGTGGGTCACCTGTCCAGGCCCTAGGACGGTCACCAAATGTCACCTAACCTGGGGGTGAGGGAGATGCTTCTGGTAGGGAACGGCGCGGTGATCACCCGGGATCCGTCCAGGCCCTTCATAAGGGACGGGGCGGTGCTCTGCGACGGGGGCCTCATCCGGGAGGTGGGGACCTGGGCGGACCTCAGGGCCCGGTACCCGGAGGCCCAGTTCCTGGACGCCAAGGGGGGGCTCATCCACCCGGGGCTCATAAACGCCCACATGCACTACTATAGCGCCCTGGTCAGGGGCTTCGGCGGCAAGGGGGGTGAGCCCGCTGCGGACTTCGTCCAGGTGCTGGAGCGGCTCTGGTGGAGGCTGGACAAGGCCCTCACCCTGGAGGACGTGAAGGTGTCCGCCCAGGTGTGCCTGCTGGAGGCCATCCGTTGCGGGTGCACCTGCATGCTGGACCACCACGCCAGCCCCAACGCCATAACCGGCAGCCTCTTCGCCATCGCCGAGGCGGTGGAGGAGATGGGACTCTCCGCCTGCCTCTGCTACGAGGTCTCCGACCGGGACGGGGAGGACAAGGCCCTGGAGGGCATACGGGAGAACCGGGACTTCATCCAGCACGCCAGCAAGGGGGACGGGCGGCGCATGGCCGGCACCTTCGGCCTTCACGCCTCCCTCACCCTGTCGGACAAGACCCTTGACATGTGCGCCTCCTCCGGGGACTATCAGGGCTTCCACGTCCACGTGGCGGAGGGGCAGACCGACGAGCCTTTGTGCCGGGAGAGGCACGGGCTCTCCATCGTGGACCGGTTCCGCCGCTTCGGCCTCCTGGGTCCCAAGTCCATGGCGATCCATTGCATCCACGTGGACCAGGAGGAGATGGAGATCCTCATGGACACCAGGACCGCGGTGGTCCACAACCCGGAGTCCAACATGGGCAACGCGGTGGGGGCCGCCAAGGTGCTGGAGATGAACCGGATGGGGATCCTCATGGGGCTGGGCACCGACGGCTACGTGTGCGACATGCTCAGGTCCTACGCCATGGCCAACGCCCTGGTGAAGCACTCGGCGGGACACCCCAACGTGGGTTGGGGGGAGATCCCCACCATGCTGTTCCAGCGCAACTACGAGATCGCCAACCGCTACTTCTCGGTGAACCGTGGGATGCTCAAGGAGGGGTGGGCGGCGGACCTGGTGGTGTTCGACTACGATCCCCCCACCCCGCTGAGCGACGCCAACGTTAACGGGCACCTGCTCTTCGGCCCCCTCACCGGGCACGTGGTTCACACCGTGGCGGACGGCAAGGTGCTGTACAAGGACAGGGCCTTCACCTCCGTGGACCCCAAGGCCATCATGGCCCGGGCCAGGGAGCTGGCGGTCAAGGTCTGGGAGAGGTTCTAAACAGGCGGGAGGTTAGCCATGAGAGACTACATGAGGCCCTTGACCTTCGAGGAGCATCTGGATTGGATACTGGGGGAGTACGGGACCAGGAGGTCCATATACGGCATACCGGAGGCCATGTTCTACCGGCCCGACCCCTCCTCCCCCATGGTGAGCCGCCTCTTCGGCGACTCGTTGCACACCCCCATAGGCCCCGCAGCGGGGCCCCACACCCAGCTGGTTCAGAACATCCTCTCCGCCTGGCTCTGCGGGGCTAGGTACATGGAGCTCAAGACGGTCCAGATAATGGACGAGCTGGTCATCGAGCGGCCCTGCATAGACATGGAGGACGAGGGCTACAACGTGGAGTGGTCCCAGGAGCTTAAGCTGGAGAGGTCCTCCGCGGAGTACGCCCGGGCCTGGGTACTGGTCCATGCTCTGCCCCGGCTTCTGGGCTGGGATGACGTCACCGAGGGCACCATATTCAACATGAGCGTGGGCTACAACATGGAGGGCATCCTGACCCCCAGGATGCAGCAGTTCATGGCCTCCATGGAGGACGCATCGGAGGAGATAGGCCGCTGCCTGGAGGTGCTGGCGGAACGGCTGCCGGAGATGGAGGACCTTACGGTGCCCTCCCGGATATCCGCCGGCTGCACCCTGTCCACCATGCACGGCTGCCCCCCGGACGAGATAGAGAAGATAGCCTCCTACCTGATAAACCGGGGGCTCCACGTGTTCGTCAAGCTGAACCCCACCCTGCTGGGGGCGGAGACGGTCAGGTCCATCCTGAACGACAAGCTGGGATTCAAACGGCTTCACGTCCCCGACTCCGCCTTCGAGCACGACCTGAAGTACCCCCAGGCGGTGGAGATCCTGCGGAACCTGTCGGACCTGGCGCGCCGCAAGGGGGTCACCTTCGGGGTGAAGCTCACCAACACCCTGGCCATGGAGAACTGGAAGGGCCGGATGCCCGGCGGCGAGATGTACATGTCGGGTCGCCCCCTCTTCCCCCTGGCGGTCAACCTCTTCAACAAGATCCGGTCCGATTTCCCGGACCTGCCGGTCTCCTTCTCCGCCGGGGCGGACCAGGAGAACGTGGCCAGGCTCTTCGCCTGCGGCGTAAAGACCGTAACCATCGCCTCGGAGCTTCTCAAGCCCGGAGGCTACGGCCGGCTTCTCTCCTGCGTCAACAGCCTTGAGCGGGCCATGAGGGAGCGAGGCTGCTCCTCCCTGGAGGAGTTCGCCAAGGACGGGGCCATGGCTCTCAAGGACCTGGCGGCGGACAGCCTCACCAACCCCAGGTACCGGTACGTGCCGGTCACACCCCCCAAGTCCCCAACGCCCCTTGGGATGTTCGACTGCGTGGAGGCCCCCTGCAGCGCCGCCTGCCCGGTGAACCAGGAGGTTCCCCTATACGCAAGGCGCATAGCCAAGGGTGACTTCGACGGAGCCCTGGAGGCGGTCCTGCGGCGCAACCCCATGCCGGGGGTTACGGGACACGTGTGCCCCCACGGTTGCCAGGACCGGTGCACCAGGAGCCAGATAGACGAGCCGGTGGCCATACGGGCCCTCAAGAGGGCGGCGGAGCGGTACGGGTCCTTCGAGCCCACCCGGGTTGAGCCCGGGGACATCAAGGTGGCGGTGATAGGCGCCGGTCCCTCGGGGCTCGCCGCCGCCCGGGATCTGGCCCAGGTGGGCTTCAAGGTGACCGTGATGGAGGCCAAGGACCGCCCCGGGGGGATGATGAGCCTGGCCCCCAGCTTCCGCCTCCCGGCGGACGCCCTGGCGGGGGACGTGGAGAGGGTCCAGGCCCTGGGGGTCCAGTTCCTCTTCAACCACCCGGTGACCCAGTCGCCGGAGTCGTTGCTGGGGGAGTACGGGGCGGTCTACGTGGCCACCGGCTTCCCGGTGGACTCCCCCCTGGGGCTCGAGGGGGAGGGCGCCAAGGGGGTCTTCGGCGCCCTGGGCTTCCTGGACTCGGTGGCCAGGGGCGAGAGGGTGGACCTGGGAGACCGGGTGCTGGTGGTGGGGGGCGGCAACACCGCCATGGACGCCGCCAGGACCGCCATGAGGCTAGGCGCCTCGGTCAAGGTGGTCTACCGGAGGACCAGGGACCAGATGCCTGCGGAGCCCGAGGAGGTGGAGGCCTTCCTGTCCGAGGGGGGCACCATCCTGGAGCTGGCCTCCCCGGAGGGGTTGGAGGTGTCCGACGGAACCGTTAAGGGGCTGGTGTGCCGGCGCAACCGCCTGGGAGATCCGGGCCCCGACGGTCGTCCCCGGCCGGTGCCCACCGACGAGACCTTCACCCTGGAGGCGGACTCGGTGATAGCCGCCATAGGCCAGGCCCAGGCCAACGTGATCTTCGACGCCAGCTCTCTGCGGATCGAGGGCGGAAAGGTGAGGGTCTTCGACAACCTCAGCACCCAGGTGCCCGGGGTCTACGCGGGGGGCGACCTGGTGAGGGGACCCAAGACGGTCATAGCCGCCTGCGCGGACGGCATCTCCGCCGCCCGGTCCATAGCCCGGGCCTTCGGGGTCCAGGTGCCCTGTCAGGAGGTGCCCGAGTCCCTCACCGAGGAGGAGATAGGGCAGATAAAGCTCCGCCGCATAGCCAAGGTCCCCTCCGCTCGGGAGCCCCGGCGGACCCAGCGGGATTTCGACCTCTTCGAGCTGCCCTTGAGCCGGGAGGAGGCGGTGGAGGAGGCCAAGCGGTGCCTCTCCTGCGACGTGGTGTGCGACAAGTGCGTGGACGTGTGCCCCAACCGGGCCAACGTGTCGGTGCTGGTGACCCCTGGAGCGGGGCTGGCCCCCGCCTTCCGGTGCGACGGTGACCGGGTGGCCTGGGTCCGGTCGGTGCCGGTCCAGGTCCGGCAGGACAGGCAGATAGTCCACGTGGAGGACCTGTGCAACCGATGCGGCAATTGCGAGACCTTCTGCGTCCACCAGGATGGCAAGCCCTTCGAGCAGAAGCCCCGGCTCTTCCTCTGCGAGGAGGGAGTGGTCCGGGAGGAGGAGAACGCCCTCTGGGCCGCGGAGGGGGAGGTGGTGTGGAAGCAGGGTGGCATCCGCTGCTCCCTGGTTCGAAGCGCCGACGGCTGGATCTACGAGGACCCCTTCATCCGGGTGGAGCTGACCGGCTCGTTCAGGCCTGTGACCTTTGAGGCCAAGGGCCACTTCCAGGGGGAGAGGAGCCTGGAGATGGCGTTCCAGATGAAGGTCCTTTTGGAGGGAATGGAGGAGAGCGCCCCCTTCCTCCTGGCCTAGGGGGACGGGGTTTCAGGAGGCCCTTGGGCCTATCAAGAAAGGAGATGTTTCGAGTGGAGCTGGACTACGGGAAGATAAGGGAGCTGGCCAAGAAGTATGAGCCGGACATGACCAGGTTCCTGCGGGACATGATCGCCATCCCCAGCGAGAGCTGCCAGGAGGAGAAGCTGATCCAGCGGATCAAGCAGGAGATGGAGAAGGTGGGCTTCGATGAGGTGGTCATCGACCCCATGGGCAACATCCTGGGGTACATGGGCACCGGCGAGAGGCTCATCGCCTTCGACGCCCACATAGACACCGTGGGGATCGGCAACAGGGACAACTGGACCTTCGACCCCTACGAGGGCTTCGAGGACGCGGAGAGGATCGGTGGCCGGGGGGCCAGCGACCAGGAGGGCGGCATGGCCTCCATGGTGTACGCCGCCAAGATCATGAAGGACCTGGGCCTCCTGGAGGGGCTTAGGGTGGTTATGGTGGGTACCGTCCAGGAGGAGGACTGTGACGGCCTCTGCTGGCAGTACATAGTCAAGGAGGACAAGGTGCGCCCCGAGTTCGTGGTGAGCACCGAGCCCACCGACGGGCGGATCCACCGGGGGCAGAGGGGTCGGATGGAGATCATGGTGAAGACCAAGGGGGTCAGCTGCCACGGTTCCGCCCCCGAGCGGGGGGACAACGCCATCTACAAGATGGCCCCCATCCTCCAGGAGCTCAGGGCCCTTCACGCCAACCTCAAGGATGACCCGTTCCTGGGCAAGGGCTCCCTGGCGGTGTCGGAGATCTTCTTCACCAGCCCGTCCCGGTGCGCCGTGGCGGACAGCTGTTGGATCTCCATCGACCGGCGTCTCACCGCTGGGGAAACCAAGGAGCTGGCCCTTCAGCAGATAAGGAACCTGCCCTCGGTGGCCTCCTCCGGGGCGGAGGTTTCCCTGTACACCTACGAGCGGCCCTCCTACACGGGGCTGGTGTACCCCACCGAGTGCTACTTCCCCTCCTGGGTGCTTGAGGAGGACCACCCGGTGACCAAGAGCATGGTGGACGCCTTCAAGGGGGTCCTCCAGAAGGAGCCGGTGGTGGACAAGTGGACCTTCTCCACCAACGGGGTGGCCATCATGGGCCTCCTTGGGATCCCCTGCATCGGCTTCGGCCCCGGTCACGAGGACCAGGCCCACGCCCCCGACGAGGTGACCTGGAAGTCCGAGCTGGTGAACTGCGCGGCGGTCTACGCGGCGCTACCCAGGATATACGCGGATCGCTATGGCCGCTAGGCCCTAGGGATATACAAGAAGGTAAGTGAAGGAGGAGTACGTTATGCAGAGCTTTTTCAGGGGCAGGCACTTCATCAACCTGGAGGACTTCAGCAGGGAAGAAGTGGAGACCATGCTGGAGGTCTCCTTCGATCTGAAGAAGAAGTTCGCCATGGGGGAGCCCACTCCCTACCTGGTGAACAAGACCATGTTCCTCATCTTCTTCGAGCAGTCCACCAGGACCAGGAACTCCATGGAGGCGGGGCTTGCCCAGCTAGGCGGTCACGCGGGCTACCTGGACTCCAGCACCATGCAGGTCTCCCACGGGGAGAGTGCCAAGGACACCGCCATCATCCTCTCCAGCTTCGGTCACGCCATCGCCTGCCGCTACTGCAACTGGGGCTACGGTAACAAGTACCTGACCGAGATGGCCAAGTGGGCCAAGGTGCCGGTGATGAACCTGCAGTGCGACCTGTACCACCCCTTCCAAGCCCTGGCGGACCTGATGACCATGAAGGAGAAGTTCGGCAAGCTGGAGAGGCTCAAGGTCTCCATCATCTGGGCCTACGCGGAGAGCCACAAGAAGCCCATATCCGTGCCGGTCTCCCAGGTGCTCCTGTTCCCCCGGTACGGCATGGATGTGGTGCTGGCCCATCCCAAGGGCTGGGAGCTTCCCGACTGGGTCATCGCCCAGGCCAAGGCCAACGCGGAGAAGTACGGCGGCACCGTAACCGTCACCGACGACGAGGAGTACGCCTACCGGAACGCCCACATCGTCATCCCCAAGAACTGGGGCAACTGGGTGACTGACCAGACGGGGCTCACCGCTGCCGGCGCCGTCAAGGTGGTGGACGAGAAGCTCATGGCCCACAAGTCCTGGAAGTGCACCGAGGAGAAGATGGCCCTGGCGGACAAGGACGTGGTCTACATGCACGCCCTTCCGGCGGACCGGAACAACGAGGTGGAGGACGCGGTCATCGACGGTCCCCACTCCATAGTCTACGATGAGGCGGAGAACCGTCTCCACACCGCCAAGGCGGTCATGACCCTCCTCATGGGAGGCAGGTAGGCCGGTCAGGGGAACGGAGTCATCGCTGCTCCGTTCCCCTTTTTAAAAGTTCCATCATGTGCCTGCGGTATCAATGTGCAGGGTTGAGAGAAAGGTAAGGTGTGTCATGCCTAGCAGAAAAGGAAGCGCCGTTGTCGGGGGAGACAGGGATCTGGTCTATCAGCTTCACGGCCGCCCGTCCCTCCTGGTGGCCCTCCCCCTTGGTCTTCAGCACGTGTTGGCCATGTTCACCGGAAACCTGGCACCCATATTCGTGGTGGCGGGCATACTGTCCCTCTCCAAACCGGACATGATCGTGATGATCCAGGGGGCCATGATAGTCTCCGGTCTGACCACCCTGGTTCAGCTCTACCCCATCGGCAAGAGGAACTGGGTCCTGCCCCGCATAGGTGGGGAGCTCCCCATAGTGATGGGGACTTCCTTCGCCTTCGTCCCCACCTCCATAACGGTTGGGCAGATGTACGGGATTCAGGGAATCCTGGGTGGGGCCCTCCTGGGCAGCTTGGTGGAGTTCCTCATGGGGATCTTTATAAGGCCCTTGAAGCGGTTTTTCCCTCCGCTAGTGGTTGGCAGTGTGCTTCTTGCCTTGGGGATAAAGCTCCTGGCGGTGGGGGTCAACTACTTCGCCGGCGGGGTTGGCTCCAAGGACTACGGCTCTCCACAGAACCTTATGTTGGGCGCCATAGTGCTCGTTACGGTGCTATTGCTCCAGCGGTTTAGTAGGGGGATGCTGAAGGTCTCGAGCCTCCTCATAGCCATCCTGGTGGGCTACGCGGCGGCGGTCGCAATGGGCCGGATAGACTTCTCCCCCGTGGCCAGCGCCGCCTGGTTCAGCTTGCCCAAGCCATTCCACTTCGGTTTCAGCTTCCACCTGGATGCGGTGCTAAGCTTCGCCGCGGTCTACATAGTCTCCGGACTGGAGACCATAGGGAACACCTCGGGCATAACCATAGCGGCCTTCAACCGGGAGGCCACCGCGGAGGAGACATCGGGGGCCATAATGGGGGACAGCTTCGGTTCCGCTCTGGCGGTGGTCTTCAACGCCCTTCCGAACACCGCCTTTGGCCAGAACGCCGGGTTGGTGGCCATGACCAAGGTGGTCAACAAGTGGTGCATCGCCACCGGAGCCATGGTGCTAATAGCGGCGGGCCTGTTCCCCAAGTTAGGGGCGGTGATATCCGTCATGCCCAGCTCGGTCCTGGGCGGCGCGCTCATCACCGTCTTCGCCATGATCCTCATCAACGGGGTGAAGATGCTCTCCAAGAGCGGCTTCAGCGACAGGAACCTGTTAGTCCTGGGCGTAACCTTCGGCATAGGCATGGGCTTCAGCATGGTGCCCCAGCTGTTGGAGCACCTGCCCAAGGTCCTTCAGTACCTCTTCAGGGACACGGTCACGTCGGTGTGCATTGTGTCAATCGTCGCCAACATACTGTTCCCCGATGAGGATTCAAAGGACAAGAAGTTCGTGATAGAGGTGGAGTAGGCCCCGGGGCCCCCTGTGGGCCCCGGGTGACACCATAAAGTCCATGGGGAGGATGATACCAGTGAAGTTCAGGACCCCGAGCACCATCAAGCCCGAGGAGATCCACAAGATGCTGGACGTGGTGGAGAGCCGGATACTGCCTCTCACCGAAGAGTTCGTCCGCAAGGGGCACAACCTGTTTGGAGGGGCGGTTCTCGATCCTGTGACGTTGGAGCCCGTCGTGGTGGGCAGCAACCGCAGGTCCGACAACCCGGTCTTCCACGGGGAGGTGGAGACCCTGCTCAGGTTCTACCAGCTCAAGGACCGCCCCAAGGCGGAGGACCTGGTGTTCCTGGCCACCCACGAGCCCTGCTGCATGTGTTTCTCCGCCCTGGCCTGGTGCGGCTTCAAGGAGGCCTGGTACCTCTTTGACTACGCCGAGACCGACAAGGACTTCAACATGCCCGACGACCTCATCATGCTGAGGGAGCTCTTCGGCAGTCAGGACATCCGGCGTAATAACTCTTATCTTAATCTTTACAGTATTAAAGAGGCTGCCAAGCTCTCCTCTGATGCGGAGGCCCTCATGGCCCGCATCGAGGCGCTTAAGTCCAAGTACAAGGCCTTGCCGGTGGTGCTCTAGCCATGTCCTTGAGGCACCTGCTGCCCCACGCCCTGGGGGAGCGGCCCTGCGACCTGCTCATAAGGGGTGCCTTGGTGGCCAACGTTCTCTCCATGGAGATGGAGCGGGTGGACGTGGCGGTCAAGGACGGTGTGATCGTCGGATTGGGGGACGGCTACGAGGCGGTCACCCAGGTTGACGCCCGGGGGCTGACGCTCATCCCCGGCATGCTGGATGGGCACGTGCACATTGAGAGCTCCTGGATGGTCCCCTCCCGGTTCGCCCAGGCAGTGGTGCCCCGGGGCACCACCGGGGTCTTCGCGGACCCCCACGAGATAGCCAACGTCCTGGGGCCCCAGGGGGTGATAGGCATGTACGAGTCTTCCCGGGGGCTGCCGCTGGACGTCTACCTGGGCTGCCCCTCCTGCGTGCCCGCCTCCCCCTTCGAGTCCTGCAAGGTGCCCATGGGGGTGGAGGAGCTGGAGGGGCTTCGGGACGGAGGTTACTGTCAGCACCTGGGGGAGATGATGAACTACCCCGGGGTTCTCTCCGGGGACCTGGAGGTGTGGGGCAAGCTGGAGGCCTTCCGGGGCATGCCCCTCACCGCCCACGCCCCGGGCCTCAGCGGCCGGGAGCTCTGTGCCTACATCCTCAGCGGGTGCGACGGGGACCACGAGGCCACCACCCTTGAGGAGGGACTGGAAAAGCTCCGCCGGGGCATGTGGGTCATGATGAGGGAGGGATCCGCCGCGCCGGACCTGGAGGCCTTGGTCCCGTTGGTCAAGGACGTGCCCTCCCGATGCTCCCGGTGCATGGTGGTGAGCGACGACCTGGATGCCAGGACCTTGATGGAGAGGGGGCACATGGACCACAAGGTGCGCAAGCTGTGCGCCCTGGGGGTGGATCCGCTGGTGGCGGTCCGGATGGTTACCCTCTCGCCGGCGGAGTACTTCCGGATCCCCCGGCTCGGGGCCCTGGCCCCCGGCTACCGGGCGGACCTGGTGCTGGTGGACTCCATACCGGACATGAACGTGGTCATGGTGTTCAAGGACGGGTGCCTGGTGGCCCGGGAGGGGGAGATGGTGGAGGACCTGTCAGGTCATCCGGTGAGTCCCCGGCTGGCCGAGAGGGGGCCGGACCTGGGGGAGGTGGACCTGGGTTCCCTCTCGGTGCCTGCGGAGGGGGATAGGATCCGGGTGATCGGCTTCACTCCCGGGTCCCTGCTGACCCGGGAGCTGGAGATGGCCCCTCCGGTCCGGGACGGGCAGATGGTCCCCTCCCGGGAGCTGGACATGGCCAAGCTGGTCTGTCGCGAGAGGCACCGGGGAACTAGTAGAATGGGCCTGGGCTTTGTCAAGGGGCTGGGCCTCAAGGAGGGGGCCTTTGGCGGCACCGTGTCCCACGACGCCCACAACGCCATCGTGGCCGGCATGGACGACCGGTCCATAAAGACCGTCCTGGACCGGCTCAACCATCTAGGCGGCGGCGTGGTGGTGGCGAAGGGGGATCGGGTGTTGGCGGAGCTGGCGCTCCCCTTCGGGGGGCTCATGGCGGACCTGCCAGCCCGGGATCTCGCCCGGCTTCAGGAGGAGGTGGACCTTACGGTGGCTTCCCTTGGGGTATCGGGACCCCACCCCTGCATGGCCCTGTCTTTCCTGTCCCTTTCGGTCATCCCGGAGCTGAAGCTCACCGACAGGGGCTACATTAACCTAGCGAGGGGGGGTATCGTGCCTATATGGGTTTAGTTAACAAAGAACATGTCAGGTGCTGACGTTTGGTTTGATGGTAGAATAGTTAGGGTACGTTGCCGCAGCCTAGAATGGGAGGTGTCTTTATGGAGTGGTTAGAGAGGACCTTCAAGCTAAGGGAACGAGGCACCGATGTAAAGACCGAGATACTGGCGGGCATCACCACCTTCATGACCATGGGTTACATAATCTTCGTGAACCCCGGCATCCTATCCAAGACCGGTATGCCCTTCGGGCCCCTTTTGGTGGCCACCTGTCTGTCCGCCGCGCTGGCCACGGTGCTAATGGCCTTTCTGGCCAACTACCCCTTTGCCCTTGCCCCGGGAATGGGTCTCAATGCCTTCTTCACCTTCTCCGTGGTGCTGGGCATGGGGATAAGCTGGAAGGCGGCCCTGGCGGCGGTTCTAGTCGAGGGCGTCATCTTCATCCTTCTCACGTTGACCCGCATTCGGGAAGCGGTGGTGAACACCATCCCGGTTACCCTCAAGATGGGCATAGCCGCCGGCATAGGCCTCTTCATCGCCTTCATAGGACTCCAGGGGGCGGGGATAATCGTCAACAACGACGCGGTGCTGGTCCAGCTGGCGGGACTCAAGGGCAATTTGCCGGCCCTTCTGGCCCTTGGGGGCCTAATCTTCATGGTGGTGATGGAGCACTACCACGTCAAGGGCGGGGTTCTCTGGGGCATAATAGCGGTCACCGTAGCCGCCATACCCCTAGGGGTGGCCAAGATGCCCGATGGCATAGTCTCCATGCCGCCTTCCCTATCCCCGATATTCATGCAGATGGACTTCTCCCAGATAACCAGCTCCACCTTCTGGGTGATCACGTTCACCTTCTTCTTCGTGGACTTTTTCGACACGGTGGGCACCCTGGTGGGTGTTGCCAGCCGGGGCGGCATGCTCGACTCGGAGGGCCGTTTGCCTAAGGCCAGAGAGGCTCTTCTCGCGGATGCAATAGGTACCACCGCAGGGGCCATCCTGGGAACCAGCACGGTTACCACCTACGTGGAGAGTGCGAGCGGTGTGGAGCAGGGGGGGCGCACGGGGTTAACCGCCCTTGTGGTGGCGGTGCTCTTCCTGTTGGCCACCTTCTTTAGCCCCCTGGTCTCCATAGTCCCCGCCTGCGCCACCGCGCCGGCGCTGATCCTGGTGGGCATCTACATGATGATGGGACTCAAGGAGCTCAAGACCGACGACTGGACCGAGTTTGCACCTGCAATGCTGGCCTTCTTCATGATGCCCCTTTCCTACAGCATCTCGGTGGGCATCGAGGCGGGCATCGTCTCCTACGTGGTGCTCAAGCTGATCACCGGCAAGGCCAAGGACGTTAACCCGGTGATGATAGGCCTGGCGCTGCTCTTCGTGGTGGCCCGGGTCTTCGGAATTCACTAGTCCAGATCTCTTTTCTGCCGGCGGGGCCCTAGTGGCCCCGCCCCGGGAGGTATGAAAGCGATGGGAACCGTCTTCAAGGGGGGCGTCATAGCCCTGCCCGATGGGCCTGTGAGGGCCGACCTAAGGATAGAGGGGGAGCTGGTCCACTCCATAGGGGAGGACCTGGAAAGGGACGGGGATATGGTCGTCCCTTGTCAGGACCGGATCCTCCTGCCCGGTGGGGTGGATCCCCATACCCACTTTGACCTCCCCGCCGGGGAGTTCAGGACCGCCGACGACTTCGCCACCGGCACCGCCGCGGCCCTGGCGGGGGGCACCACCACCATAGTGGACTACGCCACCCAGTTCAGGGGCCAGAGCTTGAGGCAGGGGGTGGAGGAGTGGCATAGGCTCTCCATTGGCAAGTGCCACTGCGACTACGCTTTCCACCTGGCGGTGACCGACTGGAACGACGGGATAGAGGCGGAGGTCCCCCAGATCGTGGCGGAGGGCATCCCCTCGTTCAAGATGTACATGGCCTACAAGGGGCTGTTGCAGCTGGACGACGGCTCCATAATGCGGATGATGGAGATCCTGCGGGACCTGGGGGGGCTCCTGTGCCTGCACTGCGAGAATGGGGATCTGGTTCACTGGCTCAGTCAGCAGCTGGCCCAGGAAGGCAAGCTCTCCGCCCGGTACCACCCGGCTAGCCGCCCCGGCTTCGTGGAGTCCGAGGCGGTCTTCCGGGCCCTCACCATGGCCAGGGCGGTCCAGGCCCCGCTCTACCTGGTCCACTTGAGCGCCGGAGAGTCCATGGACCACGTGAACCTCTTCCGGCAAAGGGGCTCCACGGTCTTCGCGGAGACCTGCATACAGTATCTGTTGCTCAACGAGGGACGCTACTCCCTGCCCCAGGGGGACGCAATGGCCTACGTTTGTTCTCCCCCCCTGAGGTCCCAGGCGGATTCGGATCGCCTCTGGGAGGAGCTCCGCAGGGGCAACGTGGACGTGGTGGCCACGGATCACTGCTCGTTCAATCTAATGGGGCACAAGGACAGGGGCATGAACGATTTCAGAAGGATCCCCAACGGGCTTCCGGGGGTGGAGAACCGGCTGCCGTTGCTCTACTCCGAGGGGGTCGCCAAGGGGCGCATATCCCTTGAGACGTTCGTGAAGGTCACGGCTTGCAACCCCGCCAAGATTTTCGGCCTCTACCCCATGAAGGGTACACTGGTTCCCGGCAGCCACGGGGACGTGGTGGTGTTCAACCCCCGGTACCGTTGGACCGTGAGGGCCGCAAGGCAGCTTCAGAACGTGGACTACAACCCCTACGAGGGTTGGGAGGTGACCGGATCGGTGGAGTCGGTTTTCCTTAGGGGAGCTGAGGTCTTCCGGGATGGTCGGATCTTGGGTCAGGAACCCGCGGGCCGTTACCTCAGGCGCCGCGGGCGAAAGGAGGAAGCGTAGATGTACGTTTTCAAGGTCAACGGAGTGGAGCATCAGGAGGAGCGGGACAGGAACCTCTTGGAGTATCTGAGGAAGGAGCTTCAGATAACCTCCGCCAAGGAGGGCTGCGGCGAGGGGGCCTGCGGAACCTGCATGGTGTTGGTGGACGGGAAGAAGCACCGGGCGTGCCTCCTCAAGCTCTCCCAGCTGGACGGCAAGGAGGTAATCACCGTGGAGGGCCTGTCCGAGCGGGAGAAGCAGGTCTATACCTGGGCCTTCGCCAGCACCGGGGCGGTCCAGTGCGGCTTCTGCATCCCCGGCATGGTGATAAGCGCCAAGGCCCTGCTGGATCAGAACCTGAACCCCACCAGGAAGGATATCAAGGAGGCCATAAGGGGCAACATATGCCGCTGCACCGGCTACGTTAAGATCGAGGACGCCATCGAGAAGGCCGCCTGGGCCTTCCGGGAGAACTACGTGCCGGTGGAGGAGGACAGGGCCTGGAAGGTTGGTGAGGCCATGCCCCGGGTTGACGCCAAGGACAAGGTGCTGGGGGTGGCCAAGTTCGTGGACGACCTGTCCCTGCCGGGCATGCTCTACGGGGCGGTGCTCCGCTCTCCGGTCCCCCGGGGGCTGGTGAAGAAGATCGACGTCTCCGAGGCCAAGGCCATGGAAGGGGTCGAGGCGGTCATAACCTGGAGAGACATCCCGGGCAAGAGGATCGTGGGACACCTGGTACAGGACTGGCCGGTCCTGGTGGCGGAGGGGGAGGAGACCCGCTATGTGGGGGATGCCCTGGCGCTGGTGGCCGCCCGGGACGTGCACATCGCCCGGGAGGCGGTGAAGCGCATAAAGGTGGATATAGAGGAGCTCAAGCCCCTGCTTACCCCCGAGGAGGCCCTGGCCCCTGATGCGCCTAAGATCCATCCCTGGGGCAACAAGGTGGAGGTCAAGACCCACGTGAAGCGGGGCGACGTGGACGAGGCGCTGGCCAAGTCCGCCCACGTGGTGACCCGGGTCTACAAGACCCAGCGGGTGGACCACGCCTTCATGGAGCCCGAGTCCGCCCTGGCGGAGGTGGTGGACGACGGGATAGTGGTATACACCGGCGGCCAGGGGGTCTACGACGAGAACCGGCAGATAAGCGCCATGCTGGGCATCCCCGCTGAAAAGGTGCGCTGCATCACCGCCATGGTAGGTGGCGGTTTCGGCGGCAAGGAGGACATGTCGGTGCAGCATCATGCGGCCCTGATGGCGTGGATCACCAAGAAGCCCGTTAAGCTCACCTGGACCAGGGAGGAGAGCCTCAGGGTCCATCCCAAGCGGCACCCCATGACCATCGAGATAACCTCCGGCTGCGACGAGGAGGGACGCCTAACCGCCCACAGGATCCGCATAACTTCCGATACCGGGGCCTACTCGTCCCTGGGCGGTCCGGTCCTTCAGAGGGCTTGCACCCACGCGGGCGGTCCCTACAAGGTGCCCAACATAGACATAGAGGGAGTTGGGGTTTACACCAACAACCCCCCCTGCGGCGCCTTCCGGGGCTTCGGGGTGACCCAGTCCGCCTTCGCGGTGGAGGGCAACCTCAACCTTCTGGCGGAGAAGGTGGGCATTTCTTACTGGGAGATTCGCTGGCGGAACGCCATAGAGCCCGGGGACGTGATGAGCAATGGCCAGATCGCTGGTCCCGATGTGCGTTTGAAAGAGACGCTGATGGCCGCCAAGGAGGCCTTCGAGTCAAGCCCCTACGCGGGGATAGCCTGCGGCATGAAGAACAGCGGCCTGGGCGTGGGGGTTCCCGACGTGTCCCGGGTTAGGCTGGAGGTCCGCAACGGGGTGGTCCACATCTACACCAGCGCGGCCTGCATGGGGCAGGGCATAGCCACCATGACCACCCAGATAGTTAGCCACGTGACCGGGCTTCCGGTCTCGAAGATCAAGCACATGCCGGCGGACACCAAGCTGACCCCCGACGCGGGGACCAGCACCGCATCCCGTCAGACGGTCTTCACCGGTGAGGCCACCAGGAGGTGCGCGGAGCTCCTGAGGCAGGATCTATTGGATGCGGGTTCCCTGGAGGCCCTGGAGGGGAAGGACTATTACCAGGAGTTCGATTTCAAGAGTGATCCCATGGGGTCCGACAAGCCCAATCCGGTGAGCCACATAGCCTATGGCTACGCCACCCACGTGGTGATCCTTAACCAGGAGGGCAAGCTGGAGAGGTACGTGGCCTGTCACGATTCGGGGCAGCCTATAAACATCAAGTCCATGGAGGGCCAGATCGAGGGCGGCATAGTGATGGGAATGGGATACGCCCTCACCGAGGAGTTCCCCACCCCCGGAGGCTACCCGGTGAAGAAGTACGGCACCCTGGGGCTCTGGAGGGCCACCGACGTGCCCCCCATAGAGGTGAAGCTGTGCTATGCCAAGGGCGGGGATGTGGTTTTCGGCGCTAAGGGTGTCGGGGAGATCTCCCTGGTCCCTCCCGCTCCGGCCATAGCCCTGGCCTACAAGCGGTTCGACGGGGTTGAGAGGACCGAGCTGCCCCTGGTTGGAACTCCCTACGATAAGAGGAAGCAGGCTTAAGGAGGGGGCCCGGGGAACCTCCCGGGCCCCATATGAGCACCTTCGGGAGGGGATCTTGAGATGAAGTGCAAGGTTGTTGGGACCTCGGTACCGCGGAAGGATGGCATCGAGAAGGCCACCGGGAAGGCTCCGTTCGTGGCGGACATGCGGGTGCCCGGCTGCTGGGAGGGGGCGGTGATAGGCTCCCCGGTGCCTCACGGGATACTCAAGGGCTTTGAGAAGGACCCGTCATTCGACTGGTCGAAGGTGGTGTTCCTCACCGCCAAGGACCTGAAGGGGAAGAACTTCGTCCACATGATCCGGGACGACTTCCCCATCCTGGCCGAGGAGCGGATCACCTACGCCACCCAGGGGCTGGCTTTGGTGGCCGCCCCGGACGAGGAGACCCTGAAGGGGGCCCTCAAGGCGGTGAAGCCCATAATAGAGCCCCTCACCCCGGTGCTCTCCATCGAGGACTCCCTGGCCAAGGTGGCGGTCATCTGGGGGGAGGACAACATCCTGGACGAGTACCGGATCGACCGGGGGGACCTGGAGAAGGGTTTCGCCGAGGCGGACCTGATCGTGGAGGGCACCTATCGGACCGGTCTCCACGAGCACGTTTACCTGGAGACCCAGGGCATGATGGCCATTCCCAAGGAGGACGGCACCCTGGAGGTGGTGGGCTCCATGCAGTGCCCCTACTACGTGCACGGTGCCCTGGTCCAGTCCCTGGGCTGGGAGCCCGAGAGGGTAAGGGTGCGCCAGGCTGCCACCGGCGGTGGCTTTGGCGGCAAGGAGGACTTCCCCTCCGCCATAGCCCTGTGGGTGGCCAACCTGTCCCTGGCCAGTGGCAAGCCGGTGAGGCTCATCTACGACAGGTCCGATGACCTGAAGGGCACCCCCAAGCGGCACCCCTCCAGGACCAGGATCAAGGCGGGGGTCAAGAAGGACGGGACCCTGACGGCCCTTCAGATAGAGTTCATCCTGGACGGCGGGGCCTTCACCACCATGAGCCGGGTGGTTCTCCAGCGGGGAACCCTGCACGCTCACGGGTGTTATCGGGTGCCCAACGTGTCCATCCACTCCATGGCGGTGGCCACCAACATGGTCCCCAGCGGGGCCTATCGAGGTTTCGGTGCTCCCCAGTCCCTGTTTGCAATCGAGAGGCACATGGACAAGATAGCGGACTTGTTGGGCATGGACCCCCTTGATGTGAGGCTCAAGAACGTGCTCAAGGTCGGGGACTACATGCCCTGCGGCCAGGAGCTCAAGTTGCCGGTCTTCGCCGAGGATGTGCTCCTCAAGGCAGCGGAGCTGTCGGACTACCGGCGCAAGAGGGCGGAGTACGCCAAGGGGACCGGTCGGGTGCGCAGGGGAATTGGGATCAGCTTGGCCATGCACGGCGGGGGCTTCACCGGGGCTGGGGAGACCAACATGGGCACGATGGTCAAGATCGACTTCGACGGGGAGCGGTTCAACGTCCACGCCAGCAGCACCGACATGGGTCAGGGCATAGCCACCGTTCACCCCATGATCGCCGCCGAGGCCCTGCACGTGCCCTACGATGCGGTGTTCAGCCCCAGGCCGGACACCAGCGTTACCCCCAACAGCGGCCCCACCGTGGCGTCCAGGAGCACCATGTACGTGGGTCGGGTGGTCCAGGAGGCGGCAAAGAACGTCATCGCCGAGCTGGGGGATTTCCTGAAGGCCAAACACGGCCAGGCCACCTTCTCCGATGGCTTCTTTGAGACCCCCAACGGAAGGTTCTCCGTCCTGGAGGCCGCCAAGGCCTGCTTCGGCGAGAGGGGAGAGTTCAAGGTGCTGGGCACCCTGCCGCCGGGCTGCACCGGCGAGTGGGATCAGGATGCCTTCCGGGGAGAGGCCTACAAGGACTACTCCTGGATCGCCCAGGCCATAGAGGTGGAGGTGGACACGGACACCTTCGAGGTCCAGCCGGTTAAGGTTACCGTGGTGGCGGAGATAGGCAAGGCGGTGCACCCGGTCCTGGTGGAGGGGCAGGTTCATGGCGGGCTCCTTCAGGCCATAGGCTGGAGCCACATAGAGGACATGACCCTCACTTCCGAGGGGCACATATCGGCGGAGCACCTGAACGCCTATCTGATCCCCACCACCATCGACACCCCAGAGTGGAACGTCGAGATTTTGGAGCCCGCCACCTGTCAAGTGGGTCCCCATGGTGCCAAGGGCCTTGGGGAGTTACCCATGGATGGAGGGGCTCCTGCCTTCGTGGCGGCGGTCCAAAGCGCGGTTGGGGTGTTCGGTACCGAGGTGCCGCTGACCGGGGAGAAGCTTTTCAAGCTCCTTGAGGAGAAGGGCTGCTAGGAGGTTAAGGCCATGAGGATACAGATGACCGTAAACGGCAAGGTGATGGAGGCGGATGTTCACCCCCTGCGACCCCTGCTTCGGGTCCTCCGGGAGGACCTGGGGCTCACGGGCACCAAGGAGGGGTGCGGCGAGGGTGAGTGTGGTGCCTGCTCCATAATGATGGACGGGCTGCTGGTGAACGCCTGTTGTGTCCCCGCCATCCAGGCGGCGGGCAGCGAGATATTCACCATAGAGGGTCTTGGGGACGACGCCAACCCGGACCAGCTCCAGGTGTCCTTTGTGGACGAGGGGGCGGTCCACTGCGGCTTCTGTACCCCGGGGATGATCATGGCCTCCCGGGCCCTGCTGGAGGAGGTGCCGGAGCCCACCCTGGACCAGGTCCGGGTGGCCCTGTCGGGGAACCTGTGCCGCTGCACCGGCTACGAGAAGATCTACCGGGCGGTGGACAAGGCGGTCAAGCTGGGCTACACCAAGACCTTCAAGCCCAGGACCAACCGGTGCGACAAGCGGGAGCCCCAGTTCTCCAAAGAGGAGGAGGGCAGGTACTTCTCCCCCAGGAGCCTCAGCGAGGCCCTGAAGGTGCTGGCGGAGCACCCGGATTGCAGGTTGCTGGCGGGGGGCACAGACATACTGCCGGACATCAAGAACGGCAAGGGGGAGCCCCGCAAGGTGCTGAACCTATTCGGCGTGCCGGAGCTCCACGGGGTGGAGCTGGAGGGGGACGTGATCCGCATCAAGGCCTGCACCACCAACGGGGAGATAATACGCAGCTCCCTCTGCAGGGAGCACCTGCCGGCCCTGGTGGAGGCCTCCGCCAGGAGCGGCGCCCCGGCCATCCAGAACCGGGCCACCGTGGGAGGCAACTTGGCCAACGCCTCCGGGGCGGCGGACCTGCCGGTGATCCTCATGGCCCTGGATGCCCGGGTGCGCCTCGCCTCCGCCAAGGGAACCAGGACCATGACCCTTAAGGAGTTCATGCCCAGCTACAGGAAGAACGCCTGTGAGGCGGGGGAGATCCTGGAGTCCATCGAGATCCCCGTGCCCGCCAGGGGGTCCAGGCAGCGCTACTTCAAGAGGGGGTCCCGCAAGGCCCTGACCCTCTCTCGGGTGAGCCTGGCCATGTACCTGGAGGAGGAGGACGGGGTGGTGAAGACCTTCCGTATGGCGGCGGGGAGCATGTCCCCCCTGCCCATGAGGCTTCACAAGACCGAGGAGGCGGTGATCGGAAAGCCCCTTTCCCAGGTGGTGGAGCTGGCCTCCAAGGCGGCCTACGACGAGGTGAACCCCAGGAAGAGCCCCTCCTACCGGAAGAGGATAACCTCCAACCTGGTGCGCCGGTTCTTCGAGGAGCTTCAGGCCTAGGTAGGGTTGTATGGCACCGTGGGGCCGGGGCGGATGCCCCGGCCCTTTGGCGTCTCAGCGCCCCTTGAGGGCCTCCGTCAGGCGGCGGAGAAGCATCTCCCTGGCCACCTTCTGGTCCTGCCCCTCGAAGGCCTGGGGCCATATGGGGGGCAGGAACGTGACCCTGATCCGGTGGGGCTTAGGGAAGGATCCGGAGGGGGGCAGGGCCTCGAAGGCCCCCTCTATCCGGACCGGCACCACGGGCTTGCCGGTCTTGAGGGATAGTAGCGCCACCCCCCCCTCCAGGGGTAGCAGCTCCCCAGTGAGGCTCCGCCGTCCCTCGGGGAAGATGAGGAGGTCCTTGCCGGACTTAAGCAGCTCAACCGAGAGCTTGAGGACCGATGCGGCGCCGACCGCGTCCGACTGGGAGACCTTTATGGCCCCCAGGGCGGTTATGAGGAGGGCGAAGGGCTTGGATCTGAACAGCCCCTCCCAGGCGATGGCGGTTATCCTGCGGGGGAAGGCTACCCCCACCACCGGTGGGTCCAGGTAGCTGCAGTGGTTCGGGGCCAGGATCACGTTTGAGGCGGGCACGTTATCCAGCCCCTGGACCCGGAGGCGGTGGTAGGCGTGAAAGTAGATCCAGAGGAACGCTTTTGTCAGGTAGTATACCATGGTGCGCAAGGGCAACACCTCCAGGGCCTTTTTAGGTGTAATATATGGGTGTGGATAGGATTATAAAACCTTAGTTTAGGCACGGGGGGATCCAAATTGGATGGGGCGAACGGTTCTTCCAGGTCCTTTAGGCGTCTGCTGCTGAGGGTGAGGCTGGCCCTTTCTTCGCTGGTGAAGACCTTCGGGACCGGCCTTATGGTGTTCTTCCCGTTGATAGTCACCATCCTGGTCCTCAATTTCGTCTTCGCGTCGGTGGAGGCCATCCTGGTGTGGCTGTTTGGCCTGACCAGCTCGGTGGAGGCCACCGCGGGGATAATGTTGGTCACCCTGGCGATCATATTCTACGGGGGCTACAAGATAAGGCGCCAGGAGAAGTGGTTCATGTCCCGGGTGGACCGGTTCCTGGCGGCGCTTCCCGTGGTGGGATCCTGGTACAAGGTAATGCGGGACCTGGTGGACCGGCTCGTCGGCAAGGACCAGAAGGACATGTACCTTGGGGTGGTGGAGGTGCCGGTGGGAGAGGGGCACGTGCTGGCCTTCGTAACCCGGAGGGACGTGATGCCTGACGGAACCGCCATGTTGACCCTATTCATGCCCACCAGCCCAAACCCCACGTCGGGGATAGTCATGTTCTTCCCGGAGGACAAGGTCAGGAAGTCCCACCTGTCGTCCGACGCGGCGTTCGCCAAGATAATATCCCTTGGGCTGAAGTGAACCGCCTCAGCTTGTGGTTTGAAGGGATCATATTTGGTTTCTGAACTTTAATTCCCATAGGGGTCGTCGGATTTTTAAGGAGATTGGCGCTCTTTTGTATCTGGTGATACAGATGATGGGCCCCGGGTTGTGTATATTTCTCACAACCCGGGGCCTTGTTCTACAGGAGGGGATCCTATGGGGCGGTTTGACCTTTACGGTGATCTTTTCGATCCCGCCAGTCAGGGCAGGATGAGGGCCTTCTTCCTCAACGATGTGGCCCCCCTGGGGGTGATCCGGGACTATGCCCGGGGAACCTCGATAGATCATCTCTCCATGAGGGCATCCATGGGGGTGGTGGTGAGGGGCTGCGTGGCCAAGTCGCTGGTCAGCTACGGGGGAAGGGAGAAGCTCCTCTACTTTCTAAGGCCCGGGGAGGTCTTCGGCGAGATGGATCTCTTAGACGGGGGCTCTTTCCCCTTCGTGCTGCAGGCCCGTGAGAGGAGCTCCGTGTCCTTCGTGTCCAAGCGGGACGTGGAGGCCCTTCTGGACCGAAGGCCGGATCGATACGGGCTGTTCGTCCACAGCATGACCAGGAAGTTCAGGATAGTGTCCCTGCAGCTGGCCAACAGCGTTTTCAACGGATCGTTGGGACAGGTGGCGGAGGCGCTGCTCCGGCTGGCCTCCTGTTCGGACCCCTCTGGGGACGGTCCGGTTGTCCTTCGGCTCACCCAGCAGGAACTGGCATCGAACATAGGCTGTTCCAGGGTTGCGGTGGCCCGGGCCCTGAGGGAGCTTATTGAGATGGGGGTGATAGAGAGGCGGGGCAGGGAGATGGTCCTAAGGGACCTGGGAAGGCTCAGCGGGCTGAGGGATGGTGTGCGTTGAACCGTCAGATTGGAGGTGTTTGGCTTTGATAAAGCTGGTGGGCGTGGTTATCGTGGTGGTGGGGCTTCTACTCCGGTTCAACCCCCTTCTGGTGGTTCTGGTGGCGGGTTTCGCCACCGGTCTGGTGGGGGGCATGGGACCCATGGAGGTCTTGGAGGCCCTGGGGAACGCCTTCGTTACGAACCGTTACATGTCCCTCTTCGTGCTCACCCTGCCGGTCATAGGCGTCCTGGAGAGGCACGGCCTCAAGGAGCAGGCGGAGGGGTTCGTGTCGTCCCTCAAGGGGGCTACTGCCGGCAGGGTGATGATGCTGTACATGCTGTTCAGGCAGCTGACCTGCGCGGTGGGCCTTCAGTTGGGTGGCCATCCCACCTTCGTTAGGCCCATAGTGGCCCCCATGGCGGAGGGGGCCCTGTCCAAGGGGGGGGAGCTGGATCCGGACCTTTCGGACCGGGTGAGGGCCATGGCGGCGTCGGCGGAGAACTACGGCAACTTCTTCGGGCAGCTGATCTTCATAGCCTCCGGCGGGCTTCTCCTCATAAAGGGCGTCATGGATCAGGCGGGTCACCCGGTGGACCTCATGAGGATGGGCATGTACGCGGTCCCAACCGCGGTCTGCGCCTTCGCCATGGCGGCCCTCAGGTTCCACCTTTTCGACTTGTCCGCCAAGAGGGATCTCGAGAGAGGAGGTAACTAGATTTGAAGCTCACGGTGGATCACATGTACCTTCTGACCGGCCTGGTTCTGCTTGCCTTCTCAGCCCGGTCCTTCCTGGATGGGGGCAACCGGAAGAGGCTGGGGAACGGCCTCTTCTGGGGCGTCTACGGCCTCACGTTCCTTCTGGGTGGCCTGGTGCCGAACCGGGTGATCGGGTTCATGGTGGTGCTACTGGCGGCGCTGGGTAGCTTCGACATGATGGGGCGGGGCTCTTACGGCGAGACCACCCGGGAGGAGAGGATGGCCCGGGCGGCGGCGATGGGTAACCGGATCTTCCTGCCAGCGCTGATCATTCCCCTGGTCACCTTCGGGGTGGCCAAGTTCACCTCCCTTGGGGCCCTGGTCGGCCTCGGGTTAGGCACCGTGGTGGGTTTCGTGGCCGCCGCCCTCATGCTTCGGGAGGGGCCCCTGGTGTCGGTGGAGGAGGGTAGGAGGCTCATAGACGCCATCGGCTGGTCCGCCATACTGTCCCAGTTCCTAGCCGCCCTAGGCTTCCTGTTCGATAAGGCGGGGGTGGGGGCGGTGGTGGCTGGCATGGTCTCCTCGGTGGTGTCCCATGGGAGCCGGTTGGCCGCGGTGGTGGCCTATTGCGTTGGCATGGCCCTGTTCACCATGGTGATGGGCAACGCCTTTGCCGCCTTCGCGGTCATAACCACCGGCATAGGGATACCCATGGTGGTGATGCAGGGGGCGGATCCGTCGGTGGCGGGGGTCATAGGCATGCTTTCCGGCTACTGCGGGACCCTGATGACCCCCATGGCGGCCAACTTCAACGTGGTTCCCGCGGCCCTGTTGGAGATCCGGGACAAGAACCGGGTCATCGTGGCCCAGGTGCCTGTGGCCCTGGCCATGCTGGTGGCCAACGTGGTTCTCATGTACACCCTGGCGTTCTGATCGAGATTGACTGGAGGTGTGGCGGATGAGACACGTGTTGCTGACCGGATTCGACCCCTTCGGTGGGGAGAGGGTGAACCCCGCCCTTGAGGCGGTGAGGTGTCTGGACGGCAGGGTCATCGCCGGTGCCGTGGTGAGGGCGGTGGAGGTGCCCACCGTCAGGTTCAAGTGCGTTGAGAGGGTCAGATCCGCCATAGCGGAGCTGGACCCTTTGCTGGTGATATCCGTGGGCCAGGCGGGGGGGAGGGCGGAGATAACCCCCGAGAGGGTGGCCATAAACGTGGACGATTTCAGGATAAAGGACAACGAGGGGAACCAGCCGGTGGATGAGGTGGTGGATCCAAAGGGCCCCGCCGCATACTTCTCCACCCTGCCGATAAAGGCCATGGTGGATGCCATGAGAAGGGCCCACATCCCCGCATCGGTGTCCAACACCGCGGGCACATTCGTGTGCAACCACCTGTTCTACGGCCTCATGAGGCACCTCCACCTGGAGGGCAACGTGAGGCGCGGCGGCTTCGTCCACATCCCGTACCTTCCGGAGCAGGCCGCAAGGCTGTCGGGTCAGCCCAGCATGGGGCTGGATTGCGTCCTAACGGGCCTTGAGGCGGGGATCGCCGCCGCCCTGGAGTGCGGGGAGGACAAGCCCATAACTGGCGGAACCGAGTGCTGAACGAGGCCGGGGGTCTAATGGGGCCCCCGGCTGGTCTTTCGGTGAGAGGGACAGTTCAGAGCCGGAAGGAGGCCATCAGGGCCTTCAGCTCCCCCGCATGGGAGGCGAGCCGCTCCGCCTGCTGGGCCACGTTCTCGGTGCCCTGGACGGTCTCTCGGATGGTGCGGTAGATGTGATCCACCGACTGGGATATGTGGACCGTGGAGGAGGCTATGTGCTCCACCGCCCCCTCCATCTCGGACGCCAGGGCGGACTGCTCCTCCGACACTGCCGCCAGGTCCGAGAGGACTCTATGACCCTCTTGACCGCCTGGGTGGCCCTCTCCAACCTATCCATGGCCCCCTCGGAGGTCCTGGCGGTGTCCGACAGGACCCTGCCGGCGGACTCTATGGATCCCACCGCCTGGTCCACCTTGTCCCTGAGGGATCCTATAAGGTTCCCTATGGACCTGGAGGCCTGGTTTGACTCCTCCGCCAGCTTCCGGACCTCCTCGGCCACCACCGCGAAGCCCTTGCCCGCCTCCCCCGCCCGAGCCGCCTCGATGGCGGCGTTCAGCGCCAGAAGGTTGGTTTGGTCCGCTATGCGGGAGATGGTGTCCACGAAGGAGGTTATCTCCTCCTCCTTGGATATCTTCCCTTGCTCCACCTGGGAGTTCCAGTGCTCCAGTACGCCGGTTGTGAAGTCCACTATGCCCTTCACCCCCTTGATCCTGTCCTGGTAGACGTCCTCGTAGGTCCTCTTGTAGGAGACCCCTATCAGGGCCGCAGGCGACAGGGTCAAGAGGATCAATAGAGCACCAGCGACTTGAACGAGACGCTTCGAAGACCCGAACGATCCCTCTCCATGGGCATCCACCCCCCTTTGTCTTCTTTAAAAAATTATACGGCTCAAGCTTACCCAGTATAAATATCTAAATATTTTAACCGATCCCCGGTGCTCAAAAGACATATTTAATGTTAAACTTCGAATAGATCATTGTGAGTGGGGGGATCTGCATTGAGGAGAAGGTTTCTGCGGCCCGTATGGGGTGTGGCGGTTCTTCTGTTGCTGTTGCTTGGAGTTATGGCGGAGGCGTCCCAGCTGACCATACTGCACGTCAACGATACCCATGGTCATGCGTGGCCCTTCGATGTCAGCGACGGTCCGTCGGTGGGGGGATTCGCCCCGCTGAGCACCCTGGTGGACCGGATACGGCGGGAGGTGGAGTCCAAGGGGGGGCACGTGATCTTGCTTCACGCCGGGGACTTCAACACCGGGGTGCCCGAGTCGGATCAGAGCGACGCCATGCCGGACATAGTGGCCATGAACATGATCCGCTTCGACGCGGCTACCCTGGGTAACCACGAGTTTGACAAGCCAAGGGAGGTGTTGAAACGCCAGCTGGACTTTGCCCGGTTCCCGGTGGTCAACGCGAACCTGGTGGATTCCATGGGGTTCAACCCCTTGAAGCCCTACGTTGTGAAGGACTTTGGGGACGTGTCGGTGGCCATATACGGTTTTCTGACCCCTGAGACCGCCCAGCTGGAGCCGGTGCACCTCAAGGGGTGGACCCTGGAGGACCCGGTGGAGGTGTCCCGCCGGCTGGTGCCCAGGCTCAAGAACCGGGCCCGGGTGGTGATCGCCCTGACGCACCTGGGCTGGTCCGACGATCCGTCCCTTCCCGGCACCTCCCGGGCCCTGGCGGAGGCCCGGATACCGGGCCTGGACGTGATTGTGGACGGCCATTCCCACACCCTCTTCAAGGAGGCCCCCACCATAGGGCACACCACGGTGGTCCAGGCGGGGGACTGGGGCAGGTACCTGGGACGGCTGGACCTAACCATCGAGGATGGGAGGATAACCCGCAGGTCCTGGCGGGCCATCCCGGTGAACCTCAAGAGGGCGGTGGGACCAGGGGGCGGCAAGCGGGTCTTCGAGTTTCTGGAGGGGGAGATACCGTCGGATCCCAAGGTGGAGGCCGCCCTGGACTACTTCAAGCGGGTGGGCCGGGAGAGGCTGGATGCGGTGGTTGGAAGGACCAGGGTGCTACTCGATGGGGAGCGGGAGCGGGTGAGGTCCATGGACACCAACCTGACCAACCTGGTGGCGGACGCCATGAGGTGGAAGGTGGGGGCGGACGTGGCGCTCCTGAACGGAGGGGCGGTGAGGGCCTCCATATCCCCCGGGGACGTGACCTACCGGGACGTGCTCACCGTGCTCCCCTTCGGCAGCACCCTCTACGTGGTGGAGCTCACCGGGGAGCAGCTCAAGCGGGTGCTGGACTTCGCGGTGACGGTCCCCGCCGGCAAGGGGGGCTGGCCTCACTTCTCCAACCTCACGCTTTGCAGGGGAGCCTCGGGGGCCCAGGACGTGAGGGTGGGGGGCAAGCCCCTGGACATGGGGGCCAGGTATCGGCTGGTGACGTTCAACTACCTGGCCCTGGGTGGGGACGGCTACCAGGTCCTCAAGGAGCTGAAGGGTTACGACACCGGGTTCGTGGACGCGGCGGTGCTGGCGGAGTTCATGGGTACCCAGGGGGAGATATCCGGCTGGGACGGGTCTCAGCGGTACGTGCCCTGAGGGGTCCCGCGGGCTCGCCTTGTCCCTCATGTTATTTGTTCGGGAGGTGTTCGCCTTGAAGGCCATTGTGAACGGACGGATATGGACCATGAGCGCCGGGGAGATACCCGGTGGAACCATCCTGTTGGACCGGGGCAGGATCGTGGCGGTGGGGTCCTCGGTGGAGGTGCCCCCCGGGGCGGAGGTGATAGACGTCTCCGGTGCGGTGGTGACCCCGGGCTTCATCGACGCCCACACCCACGCGGGCATATGCGAGGAGGGGGTCCCGGAGGATCCGGATCCGGTCAACGACGCCACCGATCCCATCACCATGGGCCTTCGGGCCCTGGACGCCATAAACCCCTCCGACGAGGCGTTCCGCAACGCCCTATCGTCCGGGGTGACCTGCGTCAACGTGGTGCCCGGGAGCGCCAACGTGGTGGGGGGTACCGGGGCGGTGGTGAAGACCTGGGGCTCCACCATGGAGGACATGCTGGTCCTGTCCCACTCGGGGATGAAGGCCGCCCTGGGGGAGAACCCCATGCGGGTTCACGGCAGGAAGGACCGGCTCCCGTCCACCCGGATGGGAAACGCTTATTGTCTCAGGAAGGCCCTGCAGGATGCGGTGGACTACCGGGAGCGCAAGAGGTCCGCGGCGGAGAAGGGGGAGCACTTTTCCCTGGACCTTGGGTTCGAGAACATGCTTCCCGTGTTGGAGGGGAGGGTTCCCTTGAGGGTCCACTGTCACCGGGCGGACGACATATGCACCGCCGTCCGGGTGTGTGAGGAGTTCAAGGTGCCCTTTACGTTGGAGCACGGCACCGAGGGGCACCTGGTGGTGGAGCTGCTGGCCTCCAAGGGGGTCAGCGTGGCGGTGGGGCCCACCCAGTCGTCCAAGAGCAAGATAGAGCTGAGGAACAAGGGGTGGGAGACCCTAGTGGCCTTCAGCCGGGCTGGGGTCCGGTTCTGCATGATAACCGACCACCCGGTGATCCCCATAGAGACGCTGCAGGTGGCGGTCTCCCTGGCGGTGAGGCACGGCCTTGAGCCCCTGGAGGCCCTTAGGGCGGTTACGATCCGGGCGGCGGAGCACCTGGGTCTTGCCCACCGGATGGGGTCCATCCAGGAGGGCAAGGACGGGGACCTGGTGGTTTGGGACGGGGACCCCACGGACGTGAGGGTGGCCCCCCGGATGGTCTTCGTGGAGGGTCGGTTGGTTTACGAAGCGTAATTCAATGCGATAAGCAATAAACTAGAGTTTGTTTTGATCAACGGGCTTATGTAAACCGAAGTGAAAATGCAACCCGGTTAAGTGTATTTTAGGTGTTGACAGGACGGCCCCTCCGGTGTATTCTGCTTCGCAACAAGGGCTTCAGTGAACCTTGAGGGGTTTAGAAGCGGAAAGGCCATGATGCGGATGGCCGAGCGGGCAACCGAACCTTACAGAGAGTGACCTCCACCGGCTGAGAGGGGTCTGGGTTCGCCGCAAGGCCCAAGGTCCGCGGAGCCGGAGCGGAAAGGCCCGCCCCCTGATGGGCGGCGGGGCCGGAGTACGACTCCCGGGTGGGTCCCGTCACAGGCCCAGGAGAGGAACGGCTCCTGGTGAGCCGTTCAAGTTGGGTGGTACCGCGAGCTGTGGAGGCTCGTCCCTTCGGGGACGGGCCTCCTTTTTTTATCAAAAATGAGGAGGTCGATCGGTATGAGCGGGGTGTGCGTGGTCTGTGAGGGTTCCGTGTCGGTGCCGGAGGGTTGCTGCGTGGGGGAGATCCTGGTCTGTCCCGACTGTGGGGTGGAGCTGGAGGTCCTCTCCCTGGAGCCTCTGGAGCTGGGGGAGGCTCCGGAGGTCCAGGAGGACTGGGGAGAGTAGCGGTGGAGCTCCTGGTGATCTACACCCGGCTCAGGGTGGAGGAGAAGCTGCTCCACCAGCGGGCCCAGGAGCTGGGCGTACCCTCCCGGCTGGTGGACGCCACCCACTGGGTGCTGGGCGGGGACCTGGACGTGCCTTCCGGGGGGGTGGCCCTCTGCAGGGCCATATCCCACGGGCAGAACGAGACCATCGCCCGGTGCCTGGAGTCCCGGGGGATAAGGGTGTCGAACCCGCCGGAGGTGATGGCCCGGTGCGGGAACAAGATGCTTACCGCCCTGGCGCTGGACGCGGAGGGGATCCCCCAGCCTAGGTGGCGGGTGGCCCTCTCCCCCGAGGGGGCCATGGAGGCGGTGGGGGACCTGGGGTTCCCGGCGGTCCTCAAACCCCTCTGCGGAAGCTGGGGAAGGCTTCTGGCCAAGGTGAACGACCGGGATGCGCTGGAGGCGGTGGTGGAGCACAAGCACCAGCTGGGGGTGAACCACCAGACCTACTTCATCCAGGAGTACGTGGAGAAGGGGGGCTTAGACGTTCGGGCCTTCGTGGTGGGTGGACGTCCCGTGGCGGCCATAAGGCGCAGTAGCCCCCACTGGATAACCAACACCGCCCGGGGAGGAGAGGCCTCCAACGTGCCGGTGGACGTGGAGATGTATCGTCTCCTGGAGGGGGTCCAGCGGGCCATCGGGGGGGACTTCCTGGCGGTGGACCTGTTCCGGTCCGATCGCGGGTGGCTGGTCAATGAGGTCAACGACGGAGGGGAGTTCAAGAACTCCATAGGCCCCACCGGTGTGGACATACCGGGCCTCATAGTGAGGCACCTCTTGGATCTGAAATAGGAGGTAGTGACCATGGATCTGGATAGGCTCAAGCGAAAGCCCTTCGGGGCGGATGGTTCTTTGGAGGCTAACGGGACGTTCGATATCGATTTCCAGATGGGCGGGGCTATGCGTCGGCCAGGGGGGTCCTCATGACCTTGAGGGCACCATGGTTCCTTGCGCAGGCCCGCCCCGGAGGGGCGGGTTTTTTCATTGGAGGTGTTTCGGTTGGTTATAGAGCTTTACGAGCGAGGGCGGCTGATCATTACCTTGGAGCTGACGGCTGATTTGGAGGACCCCCGGGAGGGAGTGGGCCGGGTCATTGAGGACGCCCCCACATTGGATGATCCGGGGCACCTGGGGAGGGATGGGGAATGGTGGTAGCCTTGGCAACCCGGGTAGCTCCTGACCGCATAGAGATAGACGGGGAACCCATAGGGGAGTTCATCCGGCGGGGGGATCCGGCGGAGATGTGGTTCAGGATGATCCAGGGCAGGACCCCCTCCCAGGAGGAGTCGGCGGTCTTTGGGGCCATCCTCTGTTCCATGGCGGACCACGGGGACACCCCGCCCAGCACCCAGGCGGCCCGGCTGGTGGCCTCGTCTGGGTCCCCCATGCAGTGTTCCCTGGCGGCGGCCCTCCTTGCCTTCGGGGATCATCACGCGGGGGCCATCGAGAGGGCCATGGAGCTCTTCTCATCCTGCGTGAGGGACCGGGAGATCCCTTCGGCGGTGGCGGACCGTTTCATCTCCCGGGGACGTCGGGTGCCCGGGTTCGGGCACCGGGTTCACCGGGAGGACCCCAGGGTTCGCCCCCTGGTGGAGGTGGGATCCGCCCTGACGCACCGGCCACATCTGAGCTTCTTCCTGGGAATGCAGGATCATCTCAGGTCCGCCAAGGGCATAGTGGGCAACGTGGACGGGGTTTGCGGGGCGCTGCTCCTTGACCTGGGCTTCCCCCCCTCGGCGGGCCGGGCGGTCTTCTTCTGCGGCCGTATACCGGGGCTCGTCTCCTGGATACTCCGGGAGGGGGAGCTGGGCCCCTTCAGGCCCTATAGGCTTGTCCCCTCCGAGGAGGTGGCGCCATGTATCGCGTAGCCATCATGGGGGCCTCCGGCCTGGCCGGGGGGGAGATACTAAGGATCCTGGCCAACCATGGGGGTTTCCGGGTCTCCCTGGTCACCTCCGCCTCGTCGGCGGGCAGGCCGGTCAGGCAGGCCCATCCTCACCTGGCCTACGCCTACCGGGACCTCACCTTCTCCCCCGAGGAGGCGGTGTTGGAGGGTGAATGGGACCTGATCTTCCTTGCCCTTCCCCATCGCAAGAGCGCTCCCTGGATCCGGCGCCTGATGCCCCTCCTGGAGGGGGGGCGCAGGCTGGTGGATCTATCGGGGGACTTCCGGCTTAGGGACACCGAGGCCCACCGCCGCTGGTACGGGGAGGACCCGGCGGAGGACCTCCGGGGGGCCTTCGTCTACGGCCTGCCGGAGCTTCATCGGGAGGAGATTCGGTTCGCCTCCCTGGTGAGCGGCGTGGGGTGCAACGCCACCGCCGCCACCCTGGCGGCCCTCCCCCTGGTCCGATCGGGCCTCTCGGAGGCGGTCCTGCAGTGGTGGTTCGAGTGTAGGGTCGGATCCTCTGAGGGGGGGAGCGTCCCCAACGAGGGGGGGATGCACGTTTTCCGGAGCCGGACCATGCGGGTGGTCTCCTGCTTCTCCCACCGGCACCTGGGGGAGGTGAGCCAGGAGCTCCGGATCCCCGAGGAAGCCATGTCCCTCACGGTCACCTCGGTGGAGATGGTCCGGGGGGTCCAGTGCCTTCTTAGCGCCCCCTTGAGGGAGCCCCTGACGGAGGGGGACCTCTGGCGGGCCCTGAGGTCCGCCTACGGGACGGAGCCCTTCGTGGACCTGTGCCCTCCCCGCCCGGGGCACATGAGGCTACCGGATCCCCGGCTGGTGCTGGGGAGCAACCGGGCCCTGGTGGGGTTCTCACTGAGCGACGACAGACGGCGGCTCCTGGTGGGTTGCGCCATCGACAACCTGATGAAGGGGGCGGCGGGCACCGCGGTCCAGTGCGCCAACCTGATGTTCCGCCTGCCGGAGGAGCAGGGGCTCATAATGCCCCCCGCTTATCCCGCCTAGGCGGATCCAATGGAGGTGTGAATCGGATGCTTGGAGTGGTGAAGATAGGAGGGGCCCGGGGTAACCGGTATGACCACCTGGTACGGGAGCTTTCCGCCCGGGTCCTCAGGGGGGAGCGGTGGATCCTGGTGCACGGCGCCAGCGGAAGGATGGAGGAGCTCTGTGCCTCGAGGGGGGTGGAGGTCCGGATCGTGTGCAGCCCGTCGGGCTACACCAGCCGGTACGTGGGCCCGGTGGAGAGGGAGATCTTCGAGGAGGCGGCGTTCCACATGTCCCACCTGGTCTCCTCCATGCTGAGGTCAAGCGGGGTGGAGCCCGCCATAGTGACCCCCGCCGAGGGGGAGCGGAAGGATTGCCTCCGCTCCGTAGAGGGGGGGCGGGTCCGGATCCTCCGGGACAACTACAGCGGCCGGGTGACCCGGGTGGACCCCCAGCCCATTCGAAGGCTACTCGAGTTGTCCAAGGTGCCGGTGATACCCCCCCTGGCCATGTGTCAGGGGCTCTTCATAAACGTGGACGGGGACCGGCTGGCCGCCCAGGTGGCCGCCGCGGTGGGGGCCCAGGGGCTGGTGATCCTCTCCAACGTGCCGGGTCTCATGAGGGACCTGGAGGATCCTAACAGCGTCCTTCCCATGGCCAGCCTGGAGGAGTGGGACCTGGTGGAGTCCCTGGCGGCGGGGAACATGAAGCGCAAGGTCCTGGCGGCCCGGGAGGCCCTGGGGGCGGGGGTACAGAGGGTGATCCTGGCGGATGGCCGCCTGGAGGAGCCCCTTGCGGGGGCGTTGGAGGGAAGGGGGACGGTGCTTTGCTCAGCTCCATGTACGGTAGCCGCGGCGTCCAGCTAGTCTCCGGAAGGCTCGGCCGGGTGGTGGACCGGGAGGGGCGGGAGTACGTGGACTGGTTCACCGCCCACGGGGCCGCCCTCTTCGGCCACCAGGACCCCCAGCTGGTCCAGGCCCTCAAGGGGGCGGCGGAGGGGCTTTGGACCGTGGGGGCCAGCTTCGATCATCCGAGCCGGAGGGCCCTGGAGGAGGAGGTGGAGAGGTGCCTGCCCGGGAGGCGGTTCTTCGTCTGCAACAGTGGGACCGAGGCGGTGGAGTGCGCCCTGAAGCTATGTATCGCCCTAAGGCCCGGCAGGACCCGATTGATAGCCGCCAGGAGGGCCTTCCACGGGAGGACCCTGGGGGCCCTCTCCCTCACCTTCAACCCAAAGTACAGGTCCAAGTTCGACCCCTTCCTGTGTAGGGTGGAGCACCTTCCCCCGGAGCGGATACCGGAGGCCATAGATGACCGGGTGGCGGCGGTCTTCCTGGAGCCCGTCCAGGGGGAGGGGGGAGTTCACCCCCTGGACGCGGAGCTGGGCAGGCGGATCACCCGGGCCGCGGCGGAGCACCAAGCCATCCTGGTGGCCGACGAGGTCCAGACCGGCATGGGACGCTGTGGTCGGATGATGGCCAGCCACCTGGTGGGACTTGAGCCCCAGGTGGCGTGCCTGGCCAAGGGGCTTGCGGGGGGCTTCCCATGCGGCATGGTCCTCTGGGACCGGGATCTGGGGGACTTCTCCCCGGGGCTACACGGCTCCACCTACGGGGGCAATCCCCTTGCCTGTTCGCTGGCTGCCCTGTCCATGGGGCGGATCCGCTCCGGGGAGCACCTGGAAGCGTGTCGGATCATGGAGGCCTTCCGGCGGGAGCTGGCGGGGGCTGGGTTGGACGTCCAGGTGAGGGGCCTTGGGACCATGACCGGTGTGGAGGTCCCGGTGGACTCCTCCGGGATCGTGAAGTCCCTCCAGTCCGCGGGGCTCCTGGCCCTCCAGGCGGGGCCCCGGGTGGTCCGGTTCCTCCCCTCCATAAAAGTCACCGGGGAGGACGCGGAGATGGCCCTGGACCTGTTCATCCGGTCCTTGAGGGGGGCGTCCTGATGGATCCCGTGTCCTTCCTCTCCGATCTGATCCGGGTTCCGAGCCCAAGCGGTGACGAGGGCCCGGCGGCGGAGGTCCTGGCGGAGGCGCTTCTGGGGCTGGGTTGGGAGAGGAGCTGGATCGATCCGGTGGGCAACGTGTTAGCCTCCCGGGGGGATGGGCTCAGCCGGGTGGCCCTCTTCGGGCACCTGGACACGGTGCCCGGCGGGCCGGAGCCGATGATCCGGGGTGACCAGGTCTGGGGCCGGGGCTCGGTGGACGCCAAGGGCCCCTTATGCGCCATGGCGGTGGCGGGATCCCGGGTGGAACTGCCCCCCGGGGTTGGGCTAGTCCTGGTGGCGGCGGTGGGGGAAGAGGTGGACTCCCGGGGGGCCCGTCACGCCCTGGCGTCCGGCCAACTGGAGGGGGTAAGGGGGGTGGTTGTGGGGGAGCCCACCGGGACCGACGGGGTTGCCCTCTCCTACCGGGGAAGGGTGCTCCTCAGGCTCAGCGACTCCGATGGGGGGGCCCACAGGTCCTGCGACTCTGGGCCCCTCACCCGGGTGCTGATGGGGGCCTCCCGGGTGGTCTCCCACGTGTCCCATCTGGAGGGCTTCTCGTCCGCGGTGGTCCACATGGAGGGGGAGGAGTCCGGGGGCAGGTCCGCCCGGGTCACTTTGGACCTTAGGGTGCCGGTGGGGGCCTCCGCCCTCGCCCTGGCGGAGGAGCTGGTCCCCATGGCCTCCGGGGTTCGGGTGGAGCTCCTGGAGGTGGTGGAGCCCCACTCGGTGGGGGCCGGTGACCCGGTGGTCAGCTGCCTCAGGGGCTCCATCCGGGGGGTGGGGCGCAACCCCCGGCTACTGGCCAAGCTGGGCACCTGCGACTTCAACGTGCTGGCCCCCCTTGGGGTCCCCATGGGGGTCTACGGCCCCGGGGACCCCAGGCTGGACCACTCGGACCAGGAGAGGCTGGACGTGGGGGATTACCTTAGGTCCATAGAGGTCCTGTCGGACGCCATCCCCCGGATCGTGTCTAGGGTCTGCAACCCCCAAGGAAGGTGACCGTGGCCCCGCTAAGCCTTGCGATGAGCATCCGGCAGACCAGGGTGTAGGCGGGGATGGTGAAAGCGGCGGCGATGAACCGGGGGGGCATGGTGACCCCTATGGGCAGGGAGAACAGGTGCTGGATCAGCAAGGGCACAGTGACGCAGGATATGGCCAGGTGCGGCAGGGCGATGGAGATCCCCATGGTCCATAGTCCCCGCCGGTTCGATGGTATCAGGTGGTAGATGAGCCCCGGGAGAAGCCCCGACAGGGTGGAGGTGACGGTGAAGTGGGGCATGTAGGGCCCCATCGGGTTGACCCAGTAGCCCACCAGGTCCCCCAGGCCTCCGATCACCGCCCCCGCCAGGGGGCCCAGGTACAGGGAGCCGAAGACCACCGGCAACTGGCCGAAGCCTATCCGTATGCCCTCCACGGATCCTATGGCTATCCTAAGACTGGCCACCCGGGTCAGGACTATGTTCATGCCGATGAGCAACCCCATGATGGCCACGTCCCGGGTGGAGAACCTCCTGGCTTCCTTCAATGTGGATCCCTCCTCGCGCTTTAGTACGTGAGAATTTACCACAGGGGACCGATCCGGTGAAGCCCCGCCTTTTTGTGCTATGATGTGTATTTTTTAGATTTCTATTGTATTTTTGGGATTTTCAAGGTTGCATCATGATATGCATTGACTGGGCTCCTGTGTTCCCCGGGTTGCGGGGGAGTATAATAGAAACCAGCCCTAGGGGCTAGAGTTTTAATCCCACGTCATAGGAGGTCCGGTTCTGATGAAGCAGTTGCGTTCCCTCACGGAGCTCTTGGATTACGCCAAGGAGGTAGGCCCCCTCAAGGTGAGCGTGGCCTGCGCGGAGGACGCGGAGGTCCTGGAGGCGGTGGAGGAGGCCCGCAAGGCGGGCATAGCGGAGGCCATCCTGGTGGGCAATGGGGAGGCCATCGCCTCCGTGGCGTCCAAGCTGGGGATAGACCTCTCCAACTATGAGGTGGTGGACGAGCGGGGCGGCGAGGCGGCGGCTGCGCTGGTGGCGGTGGAGCAGGTCTCCTCCGGCAGGGCCCACATCCTCATGAAGGGGATGGTGAAGACCGCAAACTTCCTCAAGGCGGTGCTCAACAAGGAGAAGGGGCTCCGGACCGGCTCCCTGCTGTCCCACGTTTACATCCACGACGTGGAGGGCTACGACCGCATATTCTTCATCACCGACCCGGCCTTCAACATGTACCCGGACCTGCCCGCCAAGGTCTCCATCGTGGAGAACGTGGTGAAGGTGGCCCACTCGTTCGGCATATCCTGTCCCAAGGTGGCGGCCCTGGCGGCGGTTGAGGTGGTGAACCCCGACATGCCCCCCACCCTGGACGCGGCGGCCTTGGTCCAGATGAACCGCCGGGGTCAGATAAAGGGTTGCGTGATCGACGGTCCCCTGGCGCTGGACAATGCGGTCAGCGAGGAGGCGGCCCGCCACAAGGGCATAGTCTCCGACGTGGCGGGGCACGCGGATATCCTCATGGTGCCCGACATCGAGGCGGGGAACATGATGGCCAAGGCCATAATCTACTTCGCCAAGGGCAAGACCGCGGGCCTGGTGGTGGGCGCCAAGGCCCCCATAGTGCTCACCAGCCGGTCCGACTCGGCGGAGACCAAGCTCCTGTCCATCGCCTCCGCGGTGGCCATGGCGGCCTTCGGGAAGAAGTAGCCCCAAACGCCCCCTCCGCCCCCCGGCGGAGGGGGAACTCCACCGGGGAGGGGTGTTGCCCTTGTCGTATCCCCTGATTCTCTCCGTCTATCCCAGGCATTTGAGCACCGACGTGGCCCTGTTCAGGGGGCCCGTTCGGGTCTTCGTCTCCTCCCGTTCCCACCGCCGGGAGGAGCTGGTCAGGTTCGTCCGGGTCCGGGATCAGCTACCCATCAGGATCCGGGCGGTGGAGGACGTGGCGGTGGAGCACTCCTTGGACCTGTCCTCGGTGGAGGCCTTCGTGGCCTGCGGGGGCCTGGTGGGCCCCGTTAGGGGTGGATTCTACCGGGTGGACCGGGCCATGGAGGAGGTCCTTGGCGATGGGACCTTCGGGGAGCACGTCTACAACCTGGGGGGCCTCATGGTCCACCGGCTCTCCCGATCCTACGGGGGCGTGCCCCTGGTGGGGGACCCGGTGAGCACCTTCGAGCTATGTCCCGAGGCCAGGCTTTCCGGCATGGTTGGATGCCATCGGGAGCCGGTCTTCCACGCCCTGTCCCAGCGGAGCGCCGCCAGGTTCGCCGCCGGGCGGCTGGGCAGGGCCTACCGGGACTGCAGGCTGGTGGTGGCTCACCTGGGCTACGGGATAAGCGTTGGGGCCCACCTGGATGGGCTGGTGGTGGAGGTGAACGATGCCCTGCATGGGGAGGGGCCCTTCTCGCTGGAGAGGGCTGGATCCCTGCCCACCTTGGGTCTCTTGGAGCTGGCCTACAGCGGCAGGCACGACATGGAGGACCTCAGGGGCATGATCACCCGGGATGGTGGTCTAGCAAGACACCTGGGATGCCGGGACTTCATGGGGGTGGAGGCCCTCGTGAGGCGTGGGGACCAGAGGGCCTTGGAGGTGTTCGACGCCTTCGTCTCCGGCATATCCAAGGAGATCGCCGCCAGGGCCACGGTCCTCCGGGGGGAGGTGGATGCGGTGGTGCTCACCGGTCCCATGGTCGCATGGGATCGGCTGGTGTCCCAGCTGGAGGATCGCTGTGGCTGGATTGCCCCCGTTATCACCGTGAAGGGGCAGGACGAGCTGGCGGACCTGGCCATGGGGGCTCTGGAGGTCCTGTCCGGCCGGGTGGAGCCCCTCGTCCTAGGAGATCGTTAGGGGGTGTTCCGGATGAATGTGGTTGACCGTCTTCGTACCGTTTATCTTGATGGTAGCTTTGGGGATCGCAAGGTTCACCTGCACCTATTCACCCCAGACCAGCCGTTCCGGGATCTGGTGGTGGTGTTTCACGGTGTTCACGGCAACGCCACTCCCGAGGAGGGGAACAAGTATGGGGACCTGGGGCGGATGATAGCCCAGCGGGGGGCCGCCGCGGCGGTGGTGGAGACCAGCCGTCTGCGGCGGGACCGGCAGGCCTTCGAGGGTGACAAGAACCGGTGGGCGGTGGAGGCCTTCTCCGGCAAGACCTTCGCCCAGGAGATCCAGGACCTGGCCTGGGCGGTCAGGGGGGCCACGGAGGAGGTTGAGGCCCCACGTCTTTGGCTCTGGGGCTTCTCCCTTGGGGGCATAGGGGCCATGCTAATAGCCTCCGGGCTCTGCTCCTCCCTGGGGGTCGATTCCCCCGCCTCGGAGGTGGAGGGGGTGGTGGTCTCCGGCACCGGCGACGTGCTTAGGGACACGGCGGACCTGGGGATGCTGAAGCTGCCCATCCTCAACAACCTGCCCGACAGGTCCCTTCTGCAGGATGCGGCCAGGAACCTGAAGGCCTCCTTCTTCGCCTCCTTCAGGGGGACCGAGGACGACCTCTTCGGGGTGGCCTCTTGCCGCCGGCTGGTGGACCTGGTGCCCCTGCCGGAGGAGGACAAGTTCATGCAGGAGCTTCCCGGGGTCGATCACTCTTTCCGGATGATGAACGGTCAGCCCTCCAGGGAGCCCTTAAGGCTCATGGTTGACCGGGTGAGGCTCCGCTGGGGGTGAAGCTGTTCGGAAGGTCCCAGGAGACTGGGGGCTTCGATCGACGGGACCGGGAACTGCTCATGGGGATGTTGGTCTCCATGGGGGCCCTGGTGAGGGACAACCTGAGCGCGGTCCTGGGGCGCCTCTCGGGCCCCCTGGATGACTGGGGCATGCCCCCCGATGAGCCGGTGGACTCCATGGAGGTCCGGGTGGAGCAGGAGTGCCTTAGGCTCATGGCCTTAAGGCAGCCCCTGAGGGAGGACCTCAGGTTCTGCTTCGCGGTGCTCCGGATAGCCAAGGACCTGGAGCGCATGGGGGATGAGGCCCAGAACGTGTACGAGGAGCTGTCTAACCTCAAGGGCCCGGTGGACCTGGCGGAGTGGGGGGAGCTCCCCCTGATGGGGTCCAGGTGCCTTGAGATGATGGATGACGCCATGGACAGCATGGTACGGCTCGACGGCCAGCTGGCGGTGGAGGTCTTCCGTCGGGATGACCAGGTGGACCAGCTGTGGGGAAGCCTGCGCCTTAGGGCCGCGGAGGCCATCGGGGATCGGTGCGGATCGGGAAGGGACTGGGCCATGGGGCTGCTATCCCTGCTGGCGGTGGGACGCCACCTGGAGAGGGTTGCGGACCACTGTGCAAACGTGGCCGAGCTGGCTTACTTCGTCATAACCGGGCGGAGGCTCCGGGGGGAGGAGATCCCCTGAGCCTCCGCCCGGGCCCATCCGGGGCTAGAGGATCGGCGAATGGGAGGGCTCCCAGGGGAAGATTATCCAGGTGTTCTGGCTCACCTCGGTGACGAACTTGTCCACCAGGGGGCGTCCCTCCGGTTTGGCGTATACGGTGGCGAAGTAGGCCTGGGGGAACATCTCCCTAACCACCTGGGCGGTCTTGCCGGTGTCAACCAGGTCGTCGATTATGAGGCAGTTCTCGTCCACCCCCTCCAGATCGGGCCTCTTGAGCACCGTCAGGTCCCCCTGGGACTTTAGGGTGTAGCTGGATATGCATACCGTGTCCACCAGCTTTATCTGTAGCTCTTGGGCCATAAGGGCGGCGGGAACAAGCCCACCCCGGGCCACCGCGATGAGCCTGTTCCACCCCCGAAGCTTGGACAGCTCCGCCGCCAGCTGGCGGCACTCCCGCTGAAGCTGGTCCCAGCTAACGGAGTATGTCTTTACGTACCTTTCGTCGGACATTAACCTTCCTCCTCAAGTGGTGTGTATTTCTGTAGATTACGACCACATAGGCACCTAGCGCAAGGGCCCCCTTGGCTTTTCCCCCCAAACGGGTTGATATATGATAGTGTCCGCCCCTCGGGGGACCTAATGGGTGCAAGTCATTGGTCCGAATAGGTATAAGGGATCCTAACCGGACCCACAAATCACGAGTCATCTTGGGGGATCTGCGCGTTGAGAAAGCCTCTTCGAATAGCCTTGGCGGTTCTTGCCCTGGCCCTGCTCTGGGGGAGCTCCTGCCTCGCCCAGGTGGTTGGGGCCGATGACCGGTACATGAAGATAAGGATAGCCTCGCCGATACACAACCTGACCTCCGTCCGGGTGTGGAGGTCCCGGTACGACCCCTCCGACGGGCTACCGGACAGGATGACCCAGTACTTCCACAACCTGCTCAAGTCCGCCCCGATGGTGGAGGCCACGCTACTGGACAAGGAGATCGGGGCCGGATGGCCCGTCAGGGGCTTCGGCCCCAACGACGTGGTGGTGAAGCTTAACTTGGAGGACCTTAGGATCGAAAAGAAGGACCTGGTTGGGTCCCGGATGAGGGCCTACGCGTCGGTCAGGATGACCGTGTACGGCGCCACCTCCAAGGACCCGATCTACACCTGGGTGGCCAACTCGGAGCTGGAGCGTTGGACCCCCGAGTATCGGGACCTCAAGGAGCCCTACTTCTGGCGGGACTTCGAGGGGACCGTCTGCTGGTCCGCCGTGCGGGACGCGCTGGACCGGTGCGCTGAGGAGCTCATGTCGGTCCGCCGGGGCTACCGGGTCCTGGGGCGCATTGTGGCGGTGGCCCGGCCGGCAGAGGGGCTCAAGTGGGATAGGGACGTCAAGCGGTTCCACGTGAACCTGGGCAAGGACGAGACGCTTCAGGAGGGGGATCTGCTGGCGGTGGTTAGGTCCACCGTCACCAGGACCGTGGACGGGGAGGAGCCGGTGATGATCTACCCCCAGAAGGTGGCCACCGTCAAGGTGGTCTACCTGTCCGACCGGGACGGGGTGGTCCAGGTGGTGAGCGAGCCCAAGGACTACCCGGTACAGGTGGGGGACGTGGTCCTGATGCCCCTCACCACCCCCAGGAAGGGCAGGTTCTGACCTTTGGAACCCTCGGGAGGGATCGATTTTGAACTTTGCTAAGATGCTGTGTCTTGGTCTAGCTGCGGTGACGTTGGGCGTGGCCCCCTGGCAACCCCAGGCGGAGGCCAAGGTCAAGGTCCGGGCGGTGAAGTCCCCGGTGGCCACCCGGGCCCGGGATCCCCTGATGGCGGAGGCCTGGCGGGGGGGACAGCAGCTGGTCATGGAGGGTAAGCTGAACTCGGCGGTCCGCTACCTGCGCCGCTACGTGACCGTGATGCCCCGATCCGCCGACGGGTGGTTCTGGCTGGGCAGGGCCTACCTGGCCATGGGGGATCACCAGAGGGCCAAGAACGCCTTCAACCGGGCCCTGGCGGTGGATCCCTACTACCCGTCCCTTCAGCCGGATCGGCTGGATCAGTCGGGCATGCCCCTGTGGCCGGAGATAACGTCCCCCATGTAGCAGATTAGAAACCCCAGCAAGCCCCCTGGCACTCCAGGGGGCTTGCGCTTATCATAGTGGATGGATCGTGTCCGAGTTTGAACAGGTCCTTATCTAGTGGGGGTGATCCGATTGAGGCTTCGTCGAATGGTCAGCGTGGTTGACACCCACACCGGTGGGGAGCCCACCAGGATAATCCTCTCCGGGGGGCCCATCCTGAAGGGGAGGACCATGTTGGACCGGTGGGAGGAGTTCGCCTCCGCCCACGACGCCTTCCGGGAGTTCGTCATGCGGGAGCCCCGGGGTCACGGGGACATGTTCGGCGCCATGATAACCCCCCCGTGCTCCGATGAGGCCCACTGTGGGGTCATCTTCATGGACACCGGCGGGTGCCTCACCATGTGCGGACACGGTTCCATCGGCCTGGCCAGGACCCTGTTGGAGCTGGGGATGGTGACCGGCGAGAGTCCCTGCGCCGATGTGGTTTTGGACACCCCTGCGGGGATCGTTAGGGTCACCGTGGATATCAGGGAGGACGGCCGGGTTGGGGAGGCCACCCTCATGAACGTACCGTCCTTCTTCTACGCGGAAGACGTGAAGGTAAGGCTGTCGGATGGCACGGACGTCACCCTCCAGGTGGCCTTCGGGGGCAACTTCTTTGCCATAGTCCCCGCCCAGCAGCTGGGACTCTCCATAGTGCCAGAGGAGGCCCGGCGGATCCAGGCCCTGGGGTTGGAGATAAGGGACCTGGTGAACCGAAAGCTCGAGGCGTCTCACCCGGAGGATCCCCGGATCTGCGGGGTGGAGCTGGTGGAGTTCTCCCTGAAGACCGGTGAGAGGTCCGCCAGGAACTGCGTGGTCTTCGGGCAGGGGTCCCTGGACCGCTCCCCCTGCGGGACCGGAACCTCCGCCAAGATGGCGGTCCTGGCGGCGTTGGGGGAGCTCAAGCCCGGGGAGGAGTTCGTCCACCAGGGCATAGTGGGGAGCACCTTCCGGGCCTTCTACAGGCCCGGACCCGTGATCGGCGGGTTCGACTCCATTATCCCCTACATCAAGGGGACCTCCAGCGTCACCGGCTTCAACCTGCTGCTGGAGCAGGACGGGGACATGTTCCCCCGGGGCTTCCTCCTGGGGAGGGCTTAGATGGGGTATCCCCCAAGGGTTCCCAGTTCAAGCGACGGAGGTGTTTCATGACCTTGTTGAGGCGAAGCACGTTGGCTTTGTTCGTGGGGATCTCGCTTCTGATTCATCTGGCCACCCCATCGGCCATCATGGGGTCCCAGGGGGATGGGGTGGTGTTGGTACTCTCCGGGGGGGGCACCAAGGGGCTGGCCCACATAGGGGTCCTCAAGGTCCTGGAGGAGGCGGGGGTCAGGATAGACGGCATAGTGGGCACCAGCATGGGGGCCATAATAGGGGGCCTCTACGCCTGCGGGTACAGCGCCCATGATCTGGAGCGGCTGGTGATGGAGAACAACATCCTGGACCTGCTGTACGACCGGACCCCCCAGGACATCCCGGACGCGTCGCTGAACCGGCTTCCCAAGGGCCGCTCCGGCCTGTTCGACTTCCACTTCGATAAGGACCACAACCGGGTAGGTCCCATGGGGGGCATGTCCGCCACCCGGCTGGTGTCCTTCTTGAGCCGGGTGACCGGGGAGCGGTTTCAGGGGGGGGACTTCGATCGGCTGAGGATCCCCTTCGCGGCGGTGGCCACCGACCTGGAGACGGGGGAGACGGTGGTGCTGAGGCGGGGTAACCTGGCGTACGCCATGAGGGCCTCCATGGCCATACCGGGCATCTTCGACCCCTGGATGGTGGATGGCCGGCTCCTGGTGGATGGGGGACTGGTGGCCAACCTGCCGGTCTCCATAGCCCGGGAGCTCTTCCCGGGCAGGAAGGTCCTGGCGGTGAACCTGTCGGACATGGGGGTCAAGAACCGGCGGGAGATAAGGACCCTGTACGACGTGGTGGCCCAGTCCCTCAACATAATAACCGCCCCGTCGATCCGGTCCGAGGCCTCCAAGGCGGACCTGCTTGTGGAGCCCGACGTGGGGCGGTTTGGCCTGTTGGACCCCGGGGGCTACGACAGGATAATAGCCGCCGGGGTTGAGGCCGCCCGGGGGCTTGGGGATCGGATCGCCGCTCTGAGCCCTCGGGACGGGGCCCCGTCGGCATCGCCCGCTCTCCTGGTCAAGGAGCCGCCGGTGGTGATGAGCGTCCAAGTGGAGGGCCTGCCCCCGGAGATGGCGAGGGACGTGGAGGAGCACCTGCGGCCCTGGGTCGGCAAGGGGCTGGACATGGAGGCGGTGCTGAGGGAGGCGGACCGGCTGTCCCGCCGGGAAGACTTCGTGTCGGTTAACGGGTACGCCAGGCCTCGGGACGACCGGGGGGTGGACGTGGTCATGTCCTTCCAGAGGCGCCCGCCCATAGAGGTCTCCGTGGGGGGCTACGCCACCAACCTTCACTCCCAGCGGTGGATGTCCCTCTCCGCAGTGAAGAGGGACTTGATCTCCCAGGGGGACGTGATGGAGGGACAGTTCAGGCTGGGGGACCACTGGGGCTGGGTCCTTCGGTACTTCTCCCCCTACGATGACGACTCCCAGTGGGGGATGGCCTTGACCGCCCGGGAGGATGAGATATCCCCCAGCGGGATGTCCCAGGAGCGGTGGAAGAGATACGGTCTCAGGGCCCTTCGCTACTCGGACAACGGCAGGACCCGGTTCGGCTGGGGGGCCCTGGTGGAGAACGTGGACTTGAAGGACTCCAGGACGCTGACGGGCCCATACCTCTACCTGTACCACGACGGCACGGACTCCAAACAGCATCCCACCAGGGGGTACGCCCTGGAGGTCAACGTTTGGTCCCCCAACCTTGACAGGGTCATCTCCAGGACGGTGTTCAACCGCTACGTTCCCTGGGGTGACCGGTACCGGGTGGTCATAAGCGGGGGGCTCGAGACCGGGGACCGGGAGGATCCCCCTCACCGGGCCTACCTGGGGGATCAGGAGGAACTCTACAGCCTGGGGGACAGCCCCCTGGCGGGGGATCAGGCCGCGTGGCTGAGGGTAGGGATATCCGGCACGGTGATGCAGACCTGGTGGGGCAGGCTGAACGCGGAGCTCTTCGGCACCGCCGGGATGGTGATGAACCGGTGGACCAGGACCGACGATTCCTGGGAGGTGGGGCTGGCCCTGTCGATCCCGGGGCAGTTCTTCAACGGCCGACTGATGACCGTGTACGACAAGGGGGGCAACCTGACCTTCGGCTTCTCGGTGGGGGATCCCATCTGGTGGAACAGCCCCCTGCCCTAGCGGGGCCGCTCACCCTTTGGGAATCGAAAGGTCCTCCAGAGCCCTGACGAGCTCGCCCAGGGCGGCGGAGACCGGGGCATTGAGGCCCCCGTCCCGGCAGATCTCCGCCACCTTGAGGGACAGGGATCCTATCTCGGTGGGGCGCCGGGCCTCCACGTCCTGAAGCATGGAGGACCTGTTGCCCCCCGTGGCCTCCATGACCGACTCCACCGTCCGGCGCACCTCCTCCGGGTCCAGCGCCACCCCCTGAAGCCCCGCGGCCTGGACGGTCTCCTGGATCACGGAGCGGATGATCTCCATGGCCCAGGGGGAGGATCGGAGCTCCCCGTTCCTCACCCGCAGCAGGGCGGTCAAAGGGTTTATGCAGCAGTTTACGGCCGCCTTGGTCCAGATGTCCCTTCGGATGTCATGGGACTCATGGGCGTCGAAGCCCCCCGCCTTAAGGACCTCTATGGGGATCGACACGGAGGCTCCCCAGGGGGAGCCGATCCTTATCTGCCCGTCGCCCCCCCAGAATATCCGGTCCCCCTCCCGGTGGGCTCCGTAGGTGCAGACCCCCGCTGCCGTCCTATGCTCCCCCAGGACGGATGCCAGGGTCTCCAGGTTACCCAGGCCGTTCTGCAGCGTAACCGCCAAAGCCTCCCCGGGCAGCGCCTGGGACAGCGCCTTGGCGGCCTCCCAGGTCTTGTAAGCCTTGACGGTGACGAAGGCCACCAGGGGGGCGAAGTCCCGGGCGGCGCAAGGGGATGAGGTGGACCGGATGTTTGCCCGGATCTCGATCCCGTCCCTTCCCACGTAGGCGAGGGCCCTGGTCCCCCGGTGGGAGCTCTCAAGGGCCATGACGGGGACCCCGGCGGCGGAGAGCTGACAGGCGATCCTCCCCCCCAGGGCCCCCAGTCCAACCACCAGGACCCGGGTCAACTAGAGCCCCTCCAGCTGGTCCTCGTCCATGGAGAAGCCGTGCTCCTCCCCGGGGAAGGCGGCGGATCGGACCTCCTGGGTGTACTCCCGGAGGGCCTGGATCATAGCATCCCGGCAGTTCATGTATCGCTTCACGAACTTGGGCTTGAAGGCGTCAAAGATGCCCAGCACGTCGTGGAACACCAGCACCTGCCCGTCGCAGTGGGGTCCCGCCCCTATGCCCACGGTTGGGATGGAGAGCCTCTCGGTGATCACCTTGGCCAGCGGGGTGGGGACGCACTCCAGCACCACCATGCAAGCCCCCGCCTCCTGGACCGCCATGGCGTCCTCAAGGACCTGCCTGGCCCGCTCCCGGTCCTTGCCCTGGACCTTGAAGCCCCCCAGCTGGGTGGCGCTCTGGGGGGTGAGCCCCACGTGTCCCACCACCGGTATCCCTGCCCTTACGATGGCCTCTATGGTCTGGGCCCGGGAGGTGCCCCCCTCCAGCTTAACCGCGTCCACCCCGCCCTCCTTCACCAGGCGCCCCGCGTTTCGGACCGCCTCCTGAATGGAGACCTCGTAGGACATGAAGGGCATGTCCCCGATGATGAAGGGTGACCTGGAGCCCCTGACCACCGCGGCGCAGTGGAGGAGCATCATCTCCATGGTGACCGGCACGGTGGAGGTGAAGCCGTGCTCCACCATCCCCGCCGAGTCCCCCACCAGTATGGTGTCCGCCCCCGCCAGCTCCGCCATCTGGGCCTGCCAGTGGTTGTAGGCGGTGTGCATCACGATCTTCTCTCCCCGGGCCTTCATCTCCCGAAGGGCGGGGATGGTGACCTTTGGCCTGTCCATCTAGACACCCCCGTTCGGCTTTACCATGCCGTTGTCTATGAGCCGGGTGGATCCAACCCGGACCGCCAGCAGGATGCGTCCCGCGGACTTCAACGTTTCCAGCTCCTCCAGGGTATCGCAGTCCACCAACTTAATGTAGTCCACCGTAATGGAGGGGTGGTCCGGTATCTCCGAGAGGGCCGCCTCGACTATTGAAGCCGGGTCTGAGACGCCCCGGGATGCTTCCGCCTGGGCCCGGTTCACCGCCCGGGATAGGCAAAGGGCCAGGGACCTCTCCTCCGGGGAGAGGTAGACGTTCCGGCTGCTCATGGCTAGCCCGTCCTCCTCCCGGACTATGGGGCAGCCCACAACCTGTACGTCCAGGTTCAGGTCCCTCACCATCCGCTGGATCACCTTCAGCTGCTGGTAGTCCTTCTCGCCGAAGTAGGCCCTGTTTGGCTTCACTATGTTGAAAAGCTTCAGGACCACGGTGCAGACCCCCCGGAAGTGTCCCGGACGGCTGGCGCCGCATAGCCCCCTGGCGAGGTTCACCTCCTCCACCCAGGTGGAGTGGTCCCGGTGGTACATGGCCTCCGGCTCCGGGGTGAAGACCAGGTCAACCCCCAGGGGTTCCAGGAGCTCCAGGTCCCGCTTAAGGTCCCGGGGGTAGCGGGACAGGTCCTCGTGGGGGCCGAACTGGGTTGGGTTCACGAAGATGGATACCGCGGTGGTCTGGTTCTCCGCCACGGAGCGCCTCACCAGGGACAGGTGCCCGTCGTGCAGGTACCCCATGGTGGGCACCAGCCCCACGGTGCCGGTCCCCTTGAGGGCGTCCCGTACCTCCTCTGGGGTCTTGGCGATGATCATGGTTGTCGCCTCCCGGTCAGAATATGGTGCCGTGATCCTCCCGATCGGTCACCTCCGTGGGCCGATTGTCCTGGTCCACTAGGACCACCTTGAGCCTGTGGTCCCGTGCCTCCTCGGGGGTCATCCAGCAGAAGGCCATTATTATAACCTTGTCCCCCGGCTGAACCAGTCGGGCGGCGGCCCCGTTCAGACATATGGTGCCCTCGGGTCCCTGGATGACGTAGGTCTCCAGCCGGTTGCCGTTGTCTATGTCCACCACTTGGACCGCCTCGCCGGGCAGGATCCCCGACAGCTCCAATAGGTCCTTCCCTATGGTTATGCTCCCCACGTAGTGGAGGTTGGCCTCCGTGACCGTGGCCCGGTGGATCTTGCTTCTGCACATCTTAAGGAACACTGGCATCTCCTCCGATTTTTACCCCTTGGGTCCCCGATGGTTTAGGGGTTTTTACCTAGCCAATTATAAGGGAAATCCCCGTAAACGGACCCTCCCATGGGGGGTATATTGTGCCCAGATCCTGATCGAAAGGGGAGTTGATCCATGAAGAGGACGGGAGCGTGGATTTTGGCCGCCATGCTGGCGGTGTTGGTGGCGGGCAGCGCCTTCGCGGGCCCAAGGGTGGGCTACGGCGGGGGCTGGGATGGCCAATGTGGCCCTGGGGGCCGTAGGGGGCACCAAATGATGATGGGTCCCTACGGTTTCATGGGCCCTGTGGACCCCAAGGACGTCCCCAAGGAGGTCCAGGACTTGATGAGGGAGGCGGAGAGGCTTCACCTTCAGATGAGGATGGCCTTCACGGAGGAGAAGGTGGACCGGGCCAAGGTACTTGGTCTGCACGACAAGCTTCATGATCTCCATGGCAAGATAGCCCGCTGGAGGCTGGAGGAGGCCATCAAGAGGGCCAACGCCAAGTAGGCTAGGCGTTGGGTTTGAGTGGCCCGGTCCGGTGAGGACCGGGCCACTCGCATTTGGGCCCATCAGAACCGGAAGCCCAGAAGGTTCCAGTGGTTGAGGAACCAGAGGCCCCCAAGGGCCCCCGCCAGGGAGAGCAGGAAGGCCAGGGTGTCCAGCGGGATCCCCCTGCCCTTGGGCCTGGCCAGGTGGTAGAGGGAGATGCCCAGAGGCACCAGGCCCGCGAAGGGCAGGGCGAAGAGGGCCTTCACCTGCCAGGGGATCCCTATCCTCAGCTGGTAGCCCATGAGGCGGTCCGCCAGATACAGCCCAGCCAGGAAGGCCCAGGTGGTCAGCCAGTGGAGGGAGATGAAGCCCCACTTGGTTGGCCATTCGGAGGGTTCATCGTACCGGGGCTTGAGGCGTCCTAAGGCCCCCGCCGCCCATATTAGGGCGGAGGCGGTCCCCAGGACCCCGAAGGACCAGAGGAAGGCCCGGGAGGCGGTGGGGCCGTCCAGGGGGTGCATGGGTTCGTAGGTCTCGTAGGGCTCCCGGATGAACAGGAACTTGACCTTGCCGTCCGGCCCCCTGCGCAGGGCCATCCGCTCGGCGCCATCCAGGCTGACCAGCAGGTCCTGGGATAGGGGGATCCATGTGGACGTGGGCCGGTCCCAGTCCTCCGGGTAGGAGACCGACACGGTCCCGTCCTGGTTGGCGTACACCTCTATGGGCTGGTCGAACATGAGGTATGCGGCGTCCACGGTGGTCCTGGGGCGGCGAATGTGTCGGTACCTCCCCTCCAGGTGAGCCGGAACCGGGGAGCTGGGCTCCCCCTGGGGCTTGATGGCCGGGGGCGCCAGGTAGCGTTCCACCAGCGCCTCCTTGAGGCGATCCCTTATCTGGGGCACGTCCCCGTTCATGGCCAGGAAGAAGCCGAAGGACCGCTGGGGGACCAGCACCAGCAGGCTGGTGAATCCGTCCAGGTCCCCCCCGTGCTCCAGCACCGTGAGCCCCCTCACCGAAGTCTGGTACATGCCCAGCGTGGCCCCCGGAAGGGACGGGTGGTTGTGGAAGGCGGGGGTGAGCAGCTCCCGGACCGCCTTGGGGTGTAGCGCCTGCCGGCCGTCCAGGATGCCGTCCTTGAGCAGGGCCCGGATAAGCTTGGCCATGTCCCTCCCGCAGGAGTTGAAGGATATGGCGGGGGCCTCCAGGAAGTATGCGTACTGGGCGGGGTATGGGTCCGGGGCGGAGTAGTAGCCCGCCGCGGAGTCCCTGTCCATGGCCTGGTCGCTCACGAAGCCGCTCTTGGTCATCTTGAGGGGGTCCAGGACGTTCTTCTTCACCGTGGAGTGGAAGCTGCGTCTTGTGGCCCCCTCGATGGCGGAGCCCACCAGGGCCAGGCCGAAGTTGGAGTAGGAGTAGACCTCCCCCGGGGGGAGGATCCGTCGGGGGGCCATCTTCTTCAGGGCCCGGGAGAAGGATAGCTCCTCCAGCGCATCCTGGGCCTCGGTGCCGATCCATCGGTCCTCGAAGCCCCCGGAGTGGGTGAGCAGGTCCCGGATGGTGATGGGCCTCCAGCCCTGGACGGGGGGGATCTGGATGTGTTTGAGGTATCGGTTAACGTCCTGGTCCAGGGAGAGCCTTCCCCGTTGCTCAAGGGAGAGGGCGGTGAGGGCGGTTATGACCTTGGATATGGAGGCGGTTCGGACCACCGTCTCCTCCGTCATGGGCCGTTTGGACTCCAGGTCCGCCACTCCCACCCCGAAGCTGGCGATGACCCGGTCGTCCGCCACCGCCACGAACACCGCGCCGGGCACGTGGCAGGTCCTCATGGCCCCCTCCAGGAAGCCCCTTACGAAGGAGTTGAACTCCCTGGGGTCCAGGCCGCCGGCGTTGGGGGATCGCTTCTCAGCGCAGGGGGATGGGGAGGGGACGAACGCCAGGAGCAGCCCCAGGAGGAGGATCCATGGGCGGATTGGCAAGGCGGATCTGGGTCTCAAGTCATCACCCCGTGGGAAGGTAATTGGGTTAAGTTTTCCAGAATTATATCATGGGGGTCCGGGGGGCGGAAAATGATCGGGGAGGACCTCATCTGGGTCCTCCCCTGGCGGTTCGGCGGAACCGCTTCCCGGACTGGCTACCGGCGTTGTGGCTGACCTATTCGGTTGTGAGGCTTCGTTTCGCATGCTACTCCGCCGTTCCCCCCCTTCGACTGTGGCCTTCACCGGGTCGGCTCAAAGTGAAACTGAACCGGGTCTCCAGCCCACTTACCGCTCTGCTGTCGGTCCAGCGGTGCGGCGATCTGCTTCGGTTGACCTGCGGACGCCCCCGTGGTGCCCCTTCAGCGCTGGGACCCAACCGCCACCGGAACCCTCCTACGTGCCCTCCGTTGCAAAAGTCTGCGTCGAGATGACCCGTTTACCCGAAGGTTCCCCCGACCCTCTCTTTAGTCGTCCCTCCTCCTAGCTCTTCGCCTAGATGATACAAGGAATTGGCGGTGAATTTCAAGTTCGACCTAGGTTTTTTGTAGCTAAAAAAACCGGCGAAAATGGGCAATATCTCCCATTTTCGCCGGTTTGCGTGGTTTCAGGTCATATCCTACCTGGGGCTAGAGGGGCATCAGAACTCCCACTCGAACTCCCCCAGCCCTGCCTCCAGCAGCCGGGCCTTCATGTCCTTGCAGATGGTGTCCAGGTCCTCCTGGGTCCTGCCCTCGCAACGGGTCACCAGCACCGGCTGGGTGTTGGAGGCCCTGACCAGGCCCCAGCCGTTGGGGTAGATTATCCTTACCCCGTCCACGGTGATGGTCTGAAGCTTCTCCTTGAGGGCCCGCTCCACCACCCGCTCCACCACCTGGAACTTCACCTGGTCGTTGGGGCAGTCCACCCGGGTCTCGGCGGTGCTCGGGTACTTGGGTATCCGGGACATGATCTGGGACAGCTTCTCGTCCGTGTTGGAGAGGATCCTCATGAGGCGACCTGCCGCGTAGAAGGCGTCGTCGAAACCGTAGAACTCGTCGGCGAAGAACATGTGTCCCGAGACCTCCCCGGCGAAGAGGGCGCTTATATCCTTCATCTTCGCCTTTATGAGGGAGTGCCCGGACTTCCACCAGAGGGGGCGTCCCCCCATTCGCTGGGCCTCCTCTGGGAGCGCCATGGAGCTCTTGACCTCCACGATCACCTCCGCCCCGGGGTGCTTGGGCAGAATCTCGGACCAGTAGAGGATCATTAGCCTGTCCCCCCAGATGACCTCCCCCTGGTCGTCCACAACCCCGATCCGGTCCGAGTCACCGTCGAAGCCCACCCCCGCGTCGGCCCCGTGGGCCCTGACGGTCTCGATGAGCTTGGGCAGGTTCTCCCTCTTGGTGGGGTCCGGATGGTGGTTGGGGAAGGTGCCGTCCGGCTCGCTGAATAGCTCGATCACCTCACAGCCTATCCGACGGAGCATCTCCGGCGCGAAGAGCCCGCCGGTGCCGTTGCCGGAGTCCACCACCACCTTCAGCTTCCTGGACCCCAGGGTTATCTTGGAGGCCAGCATGGATATGTAGGCCTCCTTGATGTCCTCCCGGCGAACCGAGGCGCCGCCGGGGATCTGGATCCGGTCCTCCTCGATGATCCGCCGGATCTCCTGGATCTCGTCCCCGTAGAGGGTCACCTTGCCGAAGGCCAGCTTAAGTCCGTTGAACTCCTTGGGGTTGTGGCTGCCGGTGACCATGATGCCCCCATCAACCCCGAAGTGGTGCAGGCTCCAGTAGAAGCAAGGGGTGGCCACGGTGCCCAGGTCTATCACGTTCACCCCCGCCTCGGTGAGGCCCCCTATGGCGGCGTCCATTATCCTCCTGGTGGAGTGTCTCACGTCGCCCCCCACGGTGGCGGTCCCTACCCCCCTGGACCTTAGGAACGTGCCGTACGCCTGGGCTATGAGGCGCACGTTATGGGATGTGAGCTCCTCCTCCGCCAGACCCCTGATGTCGTACTCCCTGAAGATGTGAGAGGGTACCTTGGGCATCCTATCGCCTCCCCTTTGGTTATCGTTGCGTGAGAAAAATTTTACCACCTAACCCGCCTTTCCGCCTTCCCATTTTGCCAAATCGGGATTAGAATCAAGATGTCTAAAGTCTGACAGGCCGGAGGGATTCACATGTGGTCCGATGCTATGGTGGAGGCCTTCAACAGGGAGCTGTCGTCCTCCTTCGACCGGTACGCCAGCTCCTTTCGGGTTCAAGGGGAGCTGCCGTACCTCCTGGATCTGAAGCTTCGCCACTCCTACCGGGTCCGGGAGGAGGCGGTGTCCATCGCCAGTCACTCCGACCAGTTGCCCCCCCATCAGCGCCCCCCGGCCTTCGCGGTGGGGCTCCTGCACGACCTGGGCCGGTTCCAGCAGTATAGGCTCCACGGCACCTTCAACGACTCCGCCTCGGTGGACCACGGGGACCTGGGGGCCAGGATACTGGAGTCGGACCTCTCCCACCTTTCGGCCCTCATGCCCCAGCGGTGGTGGCACCTCCTGAAGTTGTCCATCGGGCTCCACAACAAGCGCCGGGTGCCCCAGGGCCTCGACCCGGACGAGGAGCTATGGGTCCGGTTGGCCCGGGACGCGGACCGGCTGGACGTCTACCGGGTCATAACCGGACACCTGGAGCGGGGAACCATGATCAAGATAATCCCCCGGCTGGTGGACCAGGACTCCCCTCCATCGGACCTTATCGTGGAGGAGATCCTGTCCACCCACACCGCCGACTACTCCATGGTCAGGAGCCTCGCGGACCTGCTCCTGGTCCAGATATCCTGGGCGTACGACATGAGCTTCCCCTGGTCCATGGCGGAGGTGCTCCGCCGGGGAGTGGTGGAGCGCATCTCCCGCTTCGTCCCCAAGACCTCCGGGGCCAAGCGGGTCATCCAGGACGTGAAGGCCTGGCTTGTTTCCTCCACCAGGTCCCCCGCGGTCCAGGCCGGGGTCTAGGTACACCGCCCCCGGGGGTACGGCTTATAGATAGTTTTTTGAACCGGGGTCAATCCCCGGTTTACTTGTATCCTCATGTTGAAAGTAAATCCTAAACTGTTATGATATGCGTCAGAGGTGAAACGAGGCACTTGAGGAGGCGGATCCCATGTCAGCGGACCACCATGATGACAGGCTCAGGGAGATCCTGCATCGGTACCCCCGGCACCCCAGGTTCCTCCTGGCCTTCCTGCAGGACGTCCAGCGGGAGTTCAAGCACGTTCCCCGAAAGGCCATGGAGGCCTCATCAGAGCGGTTCATGGTCCCCATGAGCCGGGTCTACTCGGTGGCCACCTTCTACCGGGCCCTCAGCCTGGTGCCCCGGGGCAGGAAGACCATCAAGGTCTGCATGGGCACCGCGTGCCACCTCAGGGGGGCCCCAAGGGTCCTGGAGGCCATAGAGGAGGCCCTGCAGGTTCGCTGCGGGGGCACCACCCGGGACGGGGAGTTCTCGGTAGAGGCGGTGAACTGTCTCGGGGCCTGCGCCCTGGCGCCGGTGGTCATGGTGGAGGACCGTTGCTATGGCTCCATGACCGCCGCGAAGGTGAGGGAGATGTTGGAGGAGGAGAGAGGGAGATGAGGCTTTCTTCCCCGGAGGATCTGGAGCTCTACAGGGAGCAGCTCCTTAGGCGCGTTAAGCCCCAGCGGTGGGTTCGGGTCTGCGCCGGCACCGGGTGTCTCGCCGGCGGGAGCCAGAGGGTCTACGAGGCCCTGGTTGAGGAGGCCAGGCGGATAGGGTTGGACTCGCCGGTAAAGTTCCAGGCCAGGTGTTCCGGATGCCACGGTTTCTGCGAGGAGGGGCCCCTGGTGGTCTGCGGCATGAGAGGTTCGGAGGTCCTCTACAGGAAGGTCAGGCGGGAGGACGCGCTGGAGATCCTCCTGGCCCTGGCGGATGACCGGGTGGTGGAGCGGCTCCTCTACCGGGACGGCCGGGAGGTCTACCGGGAGGAGCGGCACATCCCCTTCTACGCCCTCCAGATGCGGAAGGTGTTGGAGCGGTGCGGCAAGGTGGACCCCCGGGACGTGGACCACTACATCTCCCTGGGGGGCTACGCCTCCCTGGCCAGAGCCCTGTCCATGTCGCCCGAGGAGGTCATAGACTTGGTCACCCGGGCGGGCCTTAGAGGCCGCGGGGGCGGGGGCTTCCCGGCGGGGCAGAAGTGGGCCTCCTGCAGGTCCGCCTCGGGCCCCCAGAAGTTCGTGCTGGCCAACGGCGACGAGGGGGACCCGGGGGCCTTCATGGACCGGAGCCTGATGGAGGGGGACCCTCACTCGATCCTGGAGGGGATGATCATTGGGGCCCACGCGGTGGGAGCCTCCAAGGGGTTCATATACGTCCGGGACGAGTACCCCCTGGCGGTGGAGAACCTGACCCACGCCATCCGGGAGGCCCGGCGTCTGGGGCTTCTCGGAAGGCGCATCCTCGGATCTGACCTTTCCTTCGACGTGGACATATGTCGGGGGGGCGGGGCCTTCGTCTGCGGCGAGTCCTCGGCCCTCATGGCCTCCATCGAGGGCAGGCCCGGGGAGCCCCGGGTCAAGTACATAAGGTCCACCGAGCGGGGCCTCTGGGAGTGCCCCACGGTGCTGAACAACGTGGAGACCTGGGCCAACGTGCCCATTATCATCCGGGAGGGGGTGGAGGGCTACAGGTCCCTGGGGACCAAGGACAGCCCTGGCACCAAGGTCTTCTCCCTGGTGGGCAAGGTCCGCCGGAGCGGCCTGGTTGAGGTCCCCATGGGAACGACCCTCCGGGAGATCATCTTCGAGATAGGCGGAGGGGTCATGGGCCGGAACCGGTTCAAGGCGGTCCAGACCGGGGGCCCCTCCGGCGGGTGCCTGCCGGAGTCCAAACTGGACCTGCCGGTGGACTTCGACCGGCTCACCCGGGAGGGGTCCATGATGGGCTCCGGGGGGATGATCGTCATGGACCACCGGAGCTGCATGGTGGACGTGGCCCGCTACTTCGTGAAGTTCCTGGAGGGGGAGTCCTGTGGCAAGTGCGCCCCCTGCAGGGAGGGTCTTAAGGCCATGGGGGAGATCCTGGAGGACCTGTGCTCCCGCCGGGGCCGCCCCGGCGACGTGGAGATGCTCCTCTCCATGGGCAACGCCCTGACCGACACGGCCCTCTGCGGCCTGGGCCAGACCGCGGCTAACCCGGTGCTCTCCACCCTGCGCCACTTCATGGAGGAGTACCGGGAGCACCAGGACCAGGGCTTCTGCCGGGCGGGGGTCTGCCGGGGCATGTTCGTCGCCCGGGTGGAGGCGGACCTGTGCGTCTCCTGCGGCGCCTGCGCCAAGGTATGCCCCTTCGACGCCATACACAGGGATCCGTCCGGAAAGTTCGCGGTTGATCAGCGCTGTGAGGGTTGCGGGGCTTGCCTGGATGTCTGTCCCATGGGGGCCCTTTTGCCATCTCCTCGGGGGGTGAGGGAGTGAAGATATGGGTTGACGGACGGGAGCTGGATGTGGAGCGGGACGTCCTCCTGTACGATGCCATGGTTTCCGCCGGGGTGGAGGTGCCCGCCCTCTGCAGGCACGGGGGTCTCCCCCACGAGGGCACCTGCCGGGTGTGCATGGTGGAGGTGGATATCCGGGGCAAGAGGCGCCTGGTGGCCTCCTGCATGTACCCGGCGAGGGACCAGGGGCTCAAGGTCTACACCTCCACCCGGCGGGTGGAGGTGGCCAGGCGGTTCGTCATAGGCCTTCTGCTCCGGCGGAACCCCGCATCCCCCGCCATCCGGGCCCTGGCGGACCGGTGGGGGGCCATGGACACCTCCAGGCTCAGCCCAGTGGAGGGGAAGGACCTGTGCATCCGCTGCGGCCGTTGCGTCCGGGCCTGCGCCACCTTCGGAGCCAGGGCCATATCCTTCGCCAACCGGGGATGGGATCGGGAGGTGTGCACCCCCCTCAAGGAGCCCACGTTGATCTGCGTGGGCTGCCTTTCCTGCGCGGAGGTGTGCCCCACGGGGCACATAACCTACCGGGAGTCCCAGGGGGAGAGGCAGATATGGGGCAGGACGTTCCATCTGGTCAGGTGTTCCCGGTGCGGCGATCCCTTCGCCACCCGGGAGCAGCTGGAGCTGGTGAGGGACCGGGGGGACGTGTGTCCCCGGTGCCTCCGGGAGGAGGAGGGGCTCGCCCTCCGGGACGGCTAGTGCCCGGAGGATGGCCTATAGATGAGATCCAGCCAAGAGGGGGGATGGGTGAGTCATGGAGAAGGTTCTTCTGGTCACGCCCGAGCGGTGCATCGGGTGCGGCAGCTGTGAGCTGGCCTGCTCGTTCAACAAGTCCGGCCAGTTCAAGCCGTCGATCAGCAGGGTGGGGGTTCACCGGTTCGAGAAGGGGCAGAACGTGCCCATGATGTGCTTCCAGTGCGACGAGGCCCCTTGCGCCAAGGCCTGCAAGCCCCAGGCGCTCCACAAGGGCACCAGTGGGCTGGTGGAGTTTGACAAGGACAAGTGCATCGGTTGCAGGATGTGCGTCATGGCCTGCCCATTCGGCAACGTCTCCTACGACAGGTACGCCAAGGAGCTCGTAAAGTGCGACCAGTGCGGTGGGGATCCCCAGTGCGTCCAGTTCTGCCCCACCAAGGCCATCGAGTACCTGCCGGCGGAATCGGCGGTGCTGAACAAGAAGCGCAGGTTCGCCAAGCGCATATCCGATGCCCTCGAGGAGGTGAAGGACTAGATGAAAGGCTGGATAGGACGGGTCCTGCGGGTGAACCTGTCGGAGGGTACCTACCGCTCGGAGCCCCTGAACGAGGAGTGGGCCAGGGAGTACCTGGGGGGCCGCGGTCTCGGCACCCGGTACTACTTCGAGGAGGTGGGCCCCTCGGTGGATCCCCTGTCGGAGGGGAACAACCTCTACTTCGCCACCGGTCCCCTGACGGGCACCCTGGCGGCCTCCGCCGGGAGGTTCAACGTGGTGGCCAAGAGCCCCCTGACGGGCACCATAGGGGCCGCCAACTCCGGCGGCTACCTGGGGCCGGAGATGAAGTTCGCCGGCTGGGACATGATCGTCATAGAGGGCAAGGCCCCCAAACCGGTCTACGTCTACGTCAACAACGACCAGGTTAGGATCGAGGACGCCTCCTCCCTGTGGGGAACCGAGACCCACGAGGCCACCGACAGGCTCCTGGAGATGACCGATCCGGAGGCCAAGGTGGCGGTCATAGGCCCCGCGGGGGAGAACCTCTCCCTTATAGCCAACATCATAAACGACAAGCACCGGGCGCCGGGCCGGGGCGGCATGGGGGCGGTCATGGGGGCTAAGAACCTTAAGGCCCTGGTGGTGAGGGGCACCAAGGGGGTCTCCGTGGCGGACCGGGAGGCCTTCATGAGGGCAGTCAAGGTGGCCCGGGAGAAGCTTGCCCAACACCCGGTCACCGGATCCGGCCTTCCCCTCTACGGCACCAACGTGCTGGTCAACATCCTTAACCAGAATGGCGGCCTCCCAACCCGCAACTTCCGGGAGGGGGTCTTTGAGGGGGCGGACAAGATAAGCGGCGAGGCCCAGCGGGAGGGGCGGCTCTTGAGGAACAAGGGCTGCTTCGGCTGCTCCATTGGCTGCGGCCGGGTCTCCTTCGCGGAGGGTTACGACCACCACGGGGAGGGCCCGGAGTACGAGACCAGCTGGTCCTTCGGAGCGGACTGCGGGGTGGACGACATCGACGCGGTGGCCATGGCCAACTACCGGTGCAACGAGCTGGGGCTGGACACCATATCCATGGGGTCCACCATAGCCTGCGCCATGGAGCTCTACGAGATGGGGCTCATAACCAAGGAGATGGCGGGGCTGGAGTTGCGCTTCGGTAACAAGGACGCCCTGGTCCCCATGGTGGAGGCGGCGGCCCACAAGAGGGGCAAGATAGGGGAGCTACTCTCCATGGGATCCTACCGGTTGGCCAGCCACTTTGGGCACCCGGAGCTGTCCATGACCTCCAAGAAGCAGGAGATGCCCGCCTACGACCCCAGGGCCATCCAGGGCATAGGCCTGAACTACGCCACCAGCAACCGGGGGGCCTGCCACGTCAGGGGCTACACCATATCCCCCGAGATCCTGGGGGTTCCTCAGAAGCTGGATCCCCAGTCGACAGAGGATAAGCCCACCTGGGACAAGGTCTTCCAGGACCTGACCGCCGCGGTTGACTCGGTGGGCATGTGTCTGTTCACCACCTTCGGTATAGGGGCCGAGGAGATAGCGGACCAGCTATCCGCCGCCACCGGGATAGACTACTCGGTGGATGCCCTTATGAAGGCGGGAGAGCGGATATGGAACATGGAACGTCTCTTCAACCTAAAGGAGGGCTTCACTTCCGCAGACGATTCGCTGCCCCCCAGGATGGCCCAGGAGCCGTTGCCCCATGGGCCCCACAAGGGCAAGGTGAGCCGGGTGCCGGAGATGCTGCCCAGATACTACGATGCCAGGGGCTGGACCAGCGACGGGGTCCCAACCGAGGATAAGATCAGGGAGCTGGGACTCCAGTGGGCCCGGTGATGTGCGGTTGAAGGTCCTCTTCTTCGCCACCATCAGGGATCTGGCGGGCCGAAAGGAAGATCAGGCCAGCGCCGGCACCGTCCGGGAGCTGCTTAGCCTGCTCTCAGATCGGTACGGCCCCGCCTTCAGACGGGCGGTGCTGGAGGGTGGCGCCATGTCCCCCAACGTGATAGTGCTGGTGAACGGACACCACGTGGCTCACCTGAAGGGGGAGGACACCCCCCTTCAGGAGGGGGATCAGGTGAGCATCTTCCCGGTGATAGGGGGCGGCTGATTCAAACCGAAAGGGCGGGGTTCCTCCCCGCCCTTTCAGTTTCCTCCCCGCCGGTTCGATAAAATAAGGGCTCATAGAACCGCTTTCGGGGGTGTTAGGCTTGAGTTTGAGATCCTTTGCGCGCTGGCTGGTTTTGGCTTCGGTCCTGTGGTGGGTCCCCTCTCCCTCCGCCGAGGGGGCCGGATGGGACCGTTACGCCGGGGGGCGCCTCTCCACCGAGGGGAGGAACGTGCTGGTTTACCAGCGGCGAAGCGACAGCTTCAGGACCGTGACCCTGCCGGTGGGCACCTACGTGCTCAACGCCGGTTGGGACAACGTCAAGCTGGTGATAAACTGCCTGGATCCGGAGGGGCACCCCATCAGATATGTGTACCTGACGCCGGAGCGGTTTCACATGGAGAGGCGCTAGCCCCCGGCGGGTATCCCATCAAGTCTTTTCCCTTGATGGCGAACATGCGGATTTTTCTTGAAACACCTTATGGACTATCGGTTGGTTGTGCTTTAATATGTACAATAAGGTCCCCGCGGGGCCCGGATGTGATAGGGGCCTGTACCTTTGGGAGGTGATGGTTTATTAGACCGGGGGCCGAAAAAAAGGAGCGAGGAGGTCGAGGTGCGTGATGCTGACCAACCCGGTGGTTCTGTCGGTGCTAGTCATGATCGTCCTGTGTCTTCTGAACCTGAACATCATCCTTGCGCTTCTGATATCCGCCCTGGTGGCCGGCGTGTCCGCCGGCATGTCGCTGGGGGACACCATGGGGGTTCTCATAGGCGGGATGGGAGGCAACTCGGAGACCGCGCTGAGCTACGTCCTGCTGGGCGCCCTGGCGGTGGCCATAAGCCAGACCGGGGTGGCGTCGCTGCTGAGCGCCAAGCTGTCCAAGGTGGTGGGGAACAGGAAGGCGTTCCTCCTGATCCTCATAGCGTCGGTGAGCTGTCTCTCCCAGAACCTGATCCCGGTGCACATAGCCTTCATACCCATACTGATCCCCCCCATGCTGGCCCTCTTCAACCGGCTCAAGATGGATCGCCGCGGGGTGGCCTGCGCGCTCACCTTCGGCCTCAAGGCCCCCTACATAGTTCTCCCCGCGGGGTTCGGCCTCATATTCCACGGGATCCTGTCGGATCAGATGGCGGCCAACGGGGTCAACGTGGCCAAGGGGGACATGTGGAACTATACCTGGATCCTTGGGGTGGGAATGGTGATAGGCCTCCTGTTGGCCATATTCGTCACCTATGCCCGGGACCGGGTTTACGATGACAAGCCGGTGATCGGCATGGAGGGAGTCCACGAGGCCCAATCGCTGACCAAGGAGCACTACATAACCTTGGCGGCGGTGCTGGTGGCCTTTGTGATCCAGCTTAAGACCAGCTCCCTGCCCCTTGGGGCCATAGTGGCCCTGGGCCTCATGGCCGCCGGTGGGGTCATCCGGTGGCGCAAGCTGGACGACGTCATGGCGGGCGGGATCGGCATCATGGGGATGATCGCCATGATCATGCTGGTGGCGGCGGGCTACGGCTCGGTCATAAGGGAGACCAAAGCGGTGGACGCCCTGGTCAACAGCTTGGTTACCCTGGTGGGGGGAAGCAAGTTCTACGGGGTTCTCCTGATGCTCCTGGTGGGCCTCCTGGTCACCATGGGGATCGGGACCTCCTTCGGCACCATCCCGGTGGTGGCCGCCATCTACTGTCCATTGGGGATCAAGCTGGGGCTGACTCCCGGGGCCCTGGCCTGTGTCCTGGCCGCCGCCGCAGCCCTGGGGGACGCGGGATCCCCCGCCTCGGACTCCACCTTGGGTCCCACCTCGGGGCTGAACGCGGATGGGCAGCACAACCACATATGGGACACCTGCGTCCCCACCTTCATCCACTTCAACATACCCCTCATCATCGCCGGTTTGATCGGCGCCATGATGCTGTACTAGCCAATGGGGGCCGGACCTGGTGGTCCGGCCCCCAGCCTATCTTCCAGTGGGTACAAAAAAAGAGGCGACCTCTGGCCGCCTCCGCTATGTCATGGCTGGGGAACCTGGATTCGAACCAGGATTACCTGATCCAGAGTCAGGCGTGCTGCCGTTGCACCATTCCCCAATCGAACATGGAGGATCTTACCACAGGATCTCGGTTTTGCAAAGGGGGGCCTACGTGATGTGGAATTTTTCTCGTGGCAAGTTTCCCCCTTGCGCTTATTTTTAGCCCGAACTGTGGTAGGATTGTCCACTGGGAAGGGAGTTGAAAGGATGGGCAAGGAATCCGGCGGATCCTCCCCCAGCAAGCCCAACAGGCGGCGGGGGAAGGGTAAGCCATCCAATCGAGGCAAGGAACTGAAGTGGATACCCCTGGGTGGGATGGGGGAGATAGGCAAGAACATATCGGCCCTCCAGTACGGGGACGAGATGATCGTCATAGACTGCGGCCTCAAGTTCCCCGAGGAGGACATGCTGGGGATAGATCTCCTGATCCCGGACGTGTCGTTCCTGGAGCAGAACCGGGGCAAGATAAGGGGCATATTCATCACCCACGGTCACGAGGACCACATAGGGGGTCTTCCCTACGTGCTGCCCAAGCTGGACGTGCCGGTTTATGCCACCCGGCTCACCATAGGGCTCATAAAGAACAAGCTGGCGGAGGTCTGCCCCCGCTACAAGCCGGTCTTCCACGAGATAGGGGCGGGGGACACGGTGGACCTGGGGAGCTTCTCGGTGAGGGCCATAGCGGTCTGTCACTCGATTCCCGATGCGCTTGCCTACGGGATCAGGACCCCCGCGGGGGTGGTGCTGCACACCGGGGACTTCAAGCTGGACGCCCAGCCCATAGATGGCAGGACCACCGACTACGGGGCCTTCGCCGAGCTGGGCCGGGAGGGGGTGTTGCTGATGCTCTCGGACTCCACCAACGTGGAGAGGGAGGGCTTCACCCAGTCGGAGAGGACTGTGGGGCGCACCTTCGAGCAGCTCTTCCGGCTTCACAAGGACAAGAGGATCGTAATAGCCACCTTCGCCAGCAACCTCCACCGGGCCCAGCAGGTCTTCAACATAGCCATGAGGTACAACCGGAAGGTGGCCCTTGTGGGGCGCAGCATGATAGCCTACGTGGACCTGGCCAGGAAGCTGGGGTACGTCTCCGCCCCGGATGACCTGTTCATCCCTGCCCAGGAGGCGGACGGGATGCAGCCTAACCGGGTGGTGGTTCTAACCACCGGAAGCCAGGGGGAGCCCTTCTCCGGATTGGTCCTCATGAGCAAGGGAGAGCACCGACAGATCAAGCTCGGAAATCGAGATCTGGTGGTCATATCCGCCACCCCCATACCGGGCAACGAGAAGCTGGTGAGCCGCACCATAAACATGCTCTTCTCTTGCGGATGCGAGGTGGTCTACGAGAGGGATCAGGCCATCCACGTGTCCGGCCACGCCTCCAGGGAGGAGCTCAAGATGATGATAAGCCTGGTTCGTCCCCGCTGCTTCGCCCCGGTACACGGGGAGTACCGGCACCTGGTAAGACACGCCCAGCTGGCCAAGGACCTGGGGGTCCCCGCCAAGGGGGTCTTCGTAATGTCCAACGGGGATGTGCTCTCCCTGTCCCAGGGCGGCAAGGGCAGGGTGGAGGGCCGGGTCCAGGCAGGCACCATAATGGTTGATGGGCTGGCGGTTGGTGAGTTCCAGGGGAGCCTCCTCAAGGAGCGCCGGGAGCTGGCCCAGGACGGGATCCTTACCATAGCGGTGGCCCTGGGGCCCGACGGTTCCGTCCGTGGCGTGGACATGGACAGCCGGGGCTTCCTGCACCGTCAGGACGCCAAGGACCTCTACGGCGAGCTGGAGAGGGCGGTGGCGAAGGCCCTGGAGGCCCCCATGGGGGACGATGCCATGAGGACCGCCATCCGCAAGAGTGCCAGGGAGGTGCTGAGCCGCTACACCAAGGGCTATCCGGCCATAGTGCCCCTGCTGGTCCGGCAGGGGTGAGGATTACCCTGAGATCCAGGATCCGCTTCCCCCAGCCGGATTCAGGTGCCTGCGGGGGTAAAAGCTTCTAAACTAAACCTTGGAGGGGTTTTGAAGATGTCACTGAAGGTGTTCCTTCAGCTGGTGGGCGGCATAGGGATGTTGATCTACGGGATAAAGGTAATGGGGGACTCGCTTCAGAACCTGGCGGGTGACAGGCTGAGGCGCCTCATCGCCAAGCTCACCGGCACCCCCGTGAAGGGGGTGCTGGTGGGCTTGGCGGTGACCACCATAATCCAGAGCAGCTCCGCCACCACGGTGATGACCGTAAGCTTCGTCCACGCGGGGCTCATGACCCTCTACCAGGCCTTTGGGGTCATCATGGGGGCCAACATAGGAACCACTGTCACCGCCCAGATAATGGCCTTCAAGATAACCGACCTGGCCTACATCAGCGTTGCGATTGGGGCCTTCGTATTCCTATTGGCCAAGAACAAGCGCCAGCGGGAGATAGGGGCTGGATTGGCGGGTTTCGGTGTCCTATTCATCGGGATGCACATGATGGGGGACGCCATGTCGTTCCTGAAGGACAGGCAGGACCTTTTCATGCCCTTCAGGTATCACCCCCTCTGGGCGGTCCTAGCCGGCACTGCGGTCACCATGGTGATCCAGTCCAGCTCCGCCACGGTGGGTCTCACCATGGCCATGGCGGCCCAGGGCTTCATGCCCCTCAACGTGGCCATAGCGTTCATCATGGGTGACAACATAGGTACCACCATAACCGCCGTTTTGGCCTCCCTCGGGGCCAACCGGTCTGCCAAACAGGCGGCGACATGCCACGTTATGTTTAACGTGATGGGCACCCTGATACTGTTGCCCTTTCTTCCCTGGTACTCGGAGTTCATATCCCATACTTCATCGGACATATCCCGCCAGGTGGCCAACGCCCACACCTTATTCAACGTGGGCAACACCCTGCTCTTCCTGCCCTTCACCAGGCCCTTCGTCAACCTGGTGAGACGAGTGGTCCCCGACGATGGCATGGTCAAGGTCTACGGGGCCGCCTTCCTGGACCGGAACCTGATTACCGCATCCCCAGCCGCTGCCCTGGACGCCCTCAAGAAGGAGATGGTGCGCATGGCCCAGTTCGCCAAGGCCATGCTGGAGGGTTGCCGGGCGGCCATAGTCAATGGCAGTGATTTGGAGGCCCGGGAGGTTCTGAACATCGAGAAGATAGTCAACGAGCTAACCCATGAGATAGTGGCCTACGGCACCCTGATAGGCCAGAAGGGGCTCTCGGAGGACCTATCCTTCATCCTCAACTCCTGCATAAACGGGGTTGGAGACATAGAGAGGATGGGGGACCATGCCACCAACCTGGTTGAGATGTACGAATACATGAGGGATCACAACCTCAAGTTCTCCGACCAGGGCATACGGGAGTTCGAGGAGATGTTCTCCTTGGTCCATCAGGCGGTGGCCATGAGCATCGAGGCGCTGGATCGGGAGGATCTGGACCTGGCCAATCAGGTGATGGCCCTGGAGGATCGGGTAGATGAGATGGAGAAGCGCCTCAGGGCCCGGCACATAGACCGGCTTAACCATGGCAAGTGCAGCCCCGGTGCGGGGGTGGTCTTCATAGACATACTGAGCAACCTGGAGAGAGTTGGTGATCACGCCCACAACCTGGCCTGCGTGGTAATGGACCTGGCGAAGGTTAGGGGGTAGGTATTTTGAGCTCGACCTTGAGCCTTATTATCCTGGGTGCGGTTCAGGGGCTGGCGGAGTTCCTGCCGGTTAGTAGCTCCGGACACCTGGCACTTATGCAGATCTTCATGGGGATGAAGGGTCCCCAGATGAGCCTGGACCTGGCCCTTCACGTGGCCACCCTGCTGGCGGTCTTCGCCTACTTCGGGCGGGACATGGCCACCCTCCTCCAGCAGTTCATCCGTGGCTTCCGCTCCCCGGAGGCCCGACGGTCCGACGGTTGGCGGTACGGTTGGTCCATCCTGGCGGGTACGGCGGTAACCGCCGCGCTTGGGATCCCCCTCAAGCCGGTGGTGGAGATGGCCTCCCAGAACTCCCTCTGGGTCGGCTGCGGACTCGTGATCACCGGGGCGGTGCTGATCCTATCCCGTTACGTTCCCCAGAGGGATCGTCGGGTGGGGCTTCTGGTGGGCATGATGGTGGGTTTAGCCCAGGGGTTGGCGGTTATGCCCGGAGTTTCCAGGTCCGGCATGACCATCGTGGCGGGGCTCATAATGGGGCTGGCCCCGGTGGAGGCTTTTCGGTTCTCATTCCTCCTGTCTGTGCCCGCCATAGTTGGGGCAACCCTGCTGGAGTGGCTGGATCTCGAGGGGGCTTTCATGGCATACCTGCCGCAGGGCTGGGTCTTCGGCTTCGCCACCGCTTCCCTGTTGGGTCTCGCCTCCTTGGTGGTGCTCAAGAGGGTGTCCCTCTTCAGGGCCTGGTGGGTATTCGGGGCCTACTGTGCGGTGGTGGGCCTGGGTGTGGTGGGCTTCTCCCTCCTGGGGGTGTACTGACCATGGCCAAGGTCGGGGCGCTGTCCCCCCGGGTGCCCGGGTGGATGCTGGTGCTGCTGTGTCTCATGATGGGCACCTTCCTGGGCAAGTTGCTGCAGATCTTCTCCCTCAGCGCCCCCCTGTTCCGGGACCTCCTCTACTTTGGGGTGGACACCGGAAGGGTGGATCTCATGGCCTTCAGCGTGGGCTTCAGCTTCAGGATGGACTTCAACCTTGGGACTTTCATCGGAGGAGTGATAGGGGTTTGGATCGCAAAGTGACGTTGGTCCTCGCCTCGGGCAGCCCCCGGAGGAGGGATCTGCTCCGGGGAGTGACCGAGGACTTCAGGGTGATTCCGTCGTCGGTGGATGAGACCCCTCTGGACGGGGAGACCGTGGAGGATATGGTGCTCAGGCTGTCCCTGGCCAAGGCCAGGGATGTGTTCGTTAGGGAGCCCTTGAGTTGGGTGATCGGGGCCGACACGGCGGTGGAGGTGGATGGTAGGATCCTGGGCAAACCCCGGGACCGGTCCGAGGCCTTCGAGATGATAACCGCCCTCCAGGGCAGGGAGCATCGGGTCCTCACTGGCGTATCGGTGGTGTCCCCCCACGGGGAGGAGTCCCGGGTGGAGAGGACCCTGGTCCGGTTCAGGCCCCTGACGGAGGAGGAGGCCTGGGCGTACGTGGACACCGGCGAGGGGGACGACAAGGCGGGGGCCTACGCTATCCAGGGGAAGGGCTCCCTGCTGGTGGAGTCCATCGAGGGCTGCTACTTCAACGTGGTGGGGCTCCCCATGGTGTGTCTCAGCCGCATGCTCCACAATCTGGGTTTCCCCCTCTACCTTCAGCTGGGGGTGAAGGCCCATGAGTAGGCCCTCGCTCTCCAAACTCTCGGCGGCTCTGATGCTGGCCGCCCTGGTCATATCGGCGCTTGCCCTGATACCCCGGGTGAGGTCCGAGATGGGGGACAGGAACGTGGGGCTGGTGTGCGACTACAGGGACCTCACCTCCCTAGCCAGGGAGGGGACGCTGTCCCCCGGTGCGCTCCTGAGGGAGCTCAAAGGGCTTGGCCTTGGGGGCATCCTGGTTAGCGAGCTCACCGGCAAGGACCTTCTGGCGGGCCTCTCCCCGGTTAGGCTCTCCCCTGTAAGGGACCTGCCGTTCAAGTTCCCCCAGGGGCTTCCCCAGGACAGGGCGGTGCTTTTCGGTCCCGCGGAGGACCGGGGCGTCCAGCTGATCGCCCGTTACCTGGAGGCCAAGTTCCCCGCCTCCAGCCGGATCTCCTCCGGCGCTAACCTGGCGGTGGTGCTGCCCCTGGGCATGTCAGAGGCCTCCGACGGCGGCCTGGTGCCCGACGTGGAGGGGTTGGAGTTCGCCCGGGCCAACGGCCTTCCGATCATATTCAGGCCCTCCCCCTGCGTCGGGGTGGGTGGGTCCTCCGTGGCCATGGCGGTGGAGGGGCTCATGGAGGCCTACCCCATAAGGGGCATCCTGCCCGCGGGGCTTTCCGTGGCGGGCTACCCGGACCTGGAGCCCCTGGGGGCGCTGATAAGGGGCAACGGCCTCTTCCTGGCCCAGACGGAGTTCGTAAAGCAGGTGGGCATGTCGAACCTGGTGAAGGAGAGCTTTCCCCGGGTGATCCCCATCCACAGCGTGGTGAGGGACGAGGTGTTCTCCAAGAACATCACCCGGGAGCAGCTGGTGGAGCGGATGGTCCGGGCGGTGCACGAGCGTTCCGTCAGGCTCCTTTTGGTCAGGCCCTACGACCTATACCCGGCGGACCGGCTGGGAAGCTTCAGGGAGGATCTGCGGCACCTGAGCTCCTCCCTGGAGGCCCGGCGCTACCACCTCAGGTTCCCCTCCCCCAAGGGGGACGTGCCCAGGTCCTGGCTGGGGGCCCTGGGGGCCGCGTTGGCCCTTCTCGGGGTTTGGCTTCGGCTCCGGGCCCGGTTCGCCCCCCACTTCCCCCGCCTCCTTGGGCGCCTGGGGTCCATGGGGATCCTGGCTGCCCTGGGGACCCTAGGGCTACTGGCGATACCCTTCGGTGGGCTGCCCATGAGGCTGTTGGGCGCCCTCCTGGGGGCCCTTGGGGCCTCCGAGGGGGCCTTGACCGCCCTGGAGGAGGAGAACCCCCTCCGGGGAGCGATGAGGGGCTTCGCGGTGACCGCCGTGGCGGGACTCGCCATAGGGGCCATGTACGGCTTCAGCTTCTACATGTTGAGGGTCGGGGTCTTCTCGGGGGTTAAGCTCACCCTGGTGGTCCCCCCCGCAGCGGTTCTCCTGAACGACCTGCTGAAGAGGGTCTACCCGGAGGGGCGGGAGATGCTGTCGAGGCCCCCCATGTGGGGGGAGCTGCTGGTGGCCTCCGGGCTGCTCCTGGCCCTGGCGTTCATGGCCATAAGGAGCGACAACACCGCCCTGGTGCCCCAGTGGGAGCTGACCCTGAGGGAGTGGCTCGAGAGGGCGCTGCTGGTTCGCCCCAGGACCAAGGAGCTCATCGGCTACCCGTGTCTCTTCCTCTACGGTTGGCTCTCCCGCCGGGGCCTTGGGGGGCGTTTCGGTGAGGTGCTTAGGATCGGCTCCTCCCTGGCCTTCGCGTCCGCCCTCAACTCCTTCTGTCACCTCCACACCCCCCTGTTCTTGACCCTTTTGAGGGGGCTGAACGGCCTTTGGGTGGGGTCTCTGCTTGGATTTGCCGGGTGCCTGGCCCTCTCCCTGTCGCTTCCATTGCTCAAGGGGGTTGATCGCCCATGAGGGAGCTGGACGTGGTCCTCTGCGGCTACTACGGGTTCGGCAACCTGGGGGACGAGCTTCTGGCCAAGGCCCTGGTGGAGCTCCTATGCCTCAGCGGGGTGGATAGGGACCGCATAGGGGTCCTGTCCGCCTCCCCGGACCAGACCGCAGGGGAGCTGGGGGTTCGCTCCGAGGACCGATGGAGCCCCAGGAGTGTCTTCAGGTTCCTATCCTCCTCCAGGACCCTGCTCCTGGGGGGAGGGGGGCTATTCCAGGACGTGACCAGCCTCAAGAGCCCCCTTTACTACTGGGGAGTCACCTTCATGGCCCGCCGGGCCGGGGCGGTTCCCTGGGCCTTCGGCCAGTCCCTTGGTCCCTTAAGTAGCTCCTTGGGTCGCCGGCTGGCCACCAGGTCACTGGGGGCCTGCAAGGTTAGGGTCTTGAGGGACGCCCCGTCGGTCAAGCTGGCCCAGTCCATGGGCATAGGGGCGGTGATGATGGCTCCGGACCCGGTGTTGGCCTTGAGGCCAAACGTGGGGGAGAGGACCGGGGCCTTCATAGGGGTCAACGTCCGGCCCACCCGGTCGGTGAGTCTCAAGAAGGTGGCCTACTGCATCCGGGACCTGGTGCTCAAGGAGGGCCTGCCGGTGGTGGGTTTGGCCCTGGCGGAGGAGGACCTGTTGGCCCTGAGGGACCTGGAGACCTTCGGGGTCAGGATGGGGGACGTGAGGCTCATGCGGTCCCTTCGGGACTTCGAAGCGGTGGCGGGATCCCTTCGGGGGACGGTCTCCATGCGGCTCCACGGGGTGGTGCTGTCGGTGGCGTCCCGGATCCCCTGCGTGGCCATCCCTTACGATCCCAAGGTGGAGGCCTTCGCGGGGCAGTTCTTGGTGCCCATGTCCTCCGGGGACCGTCCCATGGAGTTCGGGGACCCGGTGGACGTGTCGGCGCTCGATGGGGCCCAGGGGGCTCTGAGGGAGGCCATGGGTCTTGCGGTGTCCAAGCTGGGCATAGGGGGTGGGTCATGATGGACCCAGTGCGGTCCCGAGAGTTGGGCACCTTGGCCAAGGAGGTCCGGAAGGACGTGGTCCGGATGATAGGCTTGTCCAAGGTGGGGTGCCTTGGGGTATCGCTGGCCCTGGTGGACCTTTTGGTCTTCCTCTACTGGGAGTTGATGCGGGTGGACCCTGCCGACGCCAGGATGGCCGAGCGGGACCGGCTGGTGTTGAGCAAGTGGAGGGGCTCCCCCGCCCTCTACTCGGTGCTGGCCCGGCGGGGCTTCTTCTCCCGGGAGGAGCTCTGGAGCTTCGGAAGGCTGGGGGCCCTTCTGCAGGGTAGCCCCGATTGTCGCCGGGTGCCTGGGGTGGACGCCCCGTCGGGCCCTTCCGGCATGGGGCTTGGGATGGCGGTGGGGCTCTCCATAGCGCTCAGGATGGACGGGCTGCCCAGCCGGGTCTTCTGCCTCATGGGGGATGGGGAGCTGAGGGATGGCCTCTCCTGGGAGGCGGCCTTCTCCGCCTCCTTCCACCGGCTTGACCGGCTGGTGGCGGTGATAAACGTGACGGACCACGGGGGGGAGCCCTGGGGTCCCGCGGATGACCCGGAGTCCATGGGGCGCAAGCTGGCCACCTTCGGCTGGGCGGTCTCCCAGGGGGACGGGCACGATTTCCCCTCCATGGAGACGGCCTTTGCGCAGGTGATGGGGGCCAACGCTCCCAAGGCGGTGATCCTGCGCACCCTCGAGGGAGGAGGCGTCCCGTTGCCCAGGGGTGGGGATGCCCTCTCCAGGGGTGACGTGGACTCGGTGATCGGCCAGATAGAGTACGAAGGGAGGGGGCCTTTGGATGACAGGACCTAGTCCCATGTGGCACGGATACGAGGAGGCCCTCTGCCGCTCCGCACTGGATGTGCCCCACCTGGTGGTGGTGGACTCTCGGGAGGGGACCTTGGGGGGGGAGTTCAGGGACAGGTTCCCCCACCGGTTCTTCGTGGCTGGCACGTCGGAGCAGGAGGTGGTGCTCACCGCCGCTGGGTTGGCCCTGGGGGGCAAGAAGGTGTTCGCCTCCTGGTCGAGCCCCTTCCTGGTGGGGCGGTCCTACGATCTGATACGGTCCGCCATAGCCATACCGGCCCTTTCGGTGGTGCTGGTTAGCCCCTTCGGGTGGCTGGACCGTGGGCCCAGCGGGGCCCATCATCAGCTGGTGGAGGACCTGGGGCTCATGACCGCCATGCCGGGCATGCCGGTGCTGGTCCCCTCCGACGGGGTGTCCGCCCGATGCCTTATCGAGCGGCTGGCCCGATCCGAGGGTCCCGCCTACGTGAGGCTCACCGCCGGGAACGTGCCAGGGGTTTACCAGGACGATGACGGCGATTTCCCCCTTGGGGGCGCCAGGTTCCTCACCCGGGGAGATGGGGTCACCATATGTGCGTGTGGTATCATGGTCCACGAGGCGTTGAAGGCCGCCCGGGTGCTGTCAAGCCAGGGGATAGAGGCGGAGGTAATAGACTGTTACAGCGTCCGGCCCCTGGCGGAGCAGGTTGTTCTCTCGTCGGTCCGCCGGACTGGGTGTTGCGTGGTGGCGGAGGAGCACAGCCTGCACGGTGGGCTCGGCAGCGCGGTTTGCCAGTGCCTGTCCTCCCGGTACCCGGTGCCGGTGGGCATGGTGTGCGCCGACGACAGGTTCGGCCAGAGCGGCTCCCCGGAGGAACTCCGGGAGTTCTACGGCCTCACTGCTGGACGGATAGTGAGCTCCGCCGTCCAGGTTTTCAGCATGCGCAGGAGGTAGAAGCCGATGGACATACGGCTATCTGGGGTTACTAAGATATTCCACCCGGATATAACCGCTCTTGAGGACATATATTTGGACATCCCCAAGGGGGAGTTCGTGTACTTGGTGGGGCCCACCGGGTCCGGCAAGACCACCCTGATGAGGACCATAACCCGGGAGGTTTTGCCAACCAGGGGGCAGGTGATGGTGGGGTCCTACAGCTTAAGGAAGATAGGCCGGGTGGATCTCTCCCTCTTCCGCCGGGAGGTGGGGGTGGTCTATCAGGATTTCTGTCTTTTGCCCCACCTAAACGTGTTCGAGAACGTGGCCTTCGTCCTGGAGGTGCTTGGGATGCCCCCCCGGGAGGTGAAGGAGAGGGCCGATGAGGTGCTGGAGCGGGTGAACCTGTGGCGCCGCAGGTTCCTGTACCCTCCCCAGCTGTCCGGCGGTGAGCAGCAGCGGGTTGCCATAGCCAGGGCCATAGTGAACTCTCCGTCGATCCTGTTGGCGGACGAGCCCACCGGCAACCTGGACCTTCACACCGCGGAGGAGATAATGCAGTTGTTGCTGTCCATAAACGCCATGGGGACCACCATCCTCATGGCCACCCATAACCAGTACCTGGTGGATTCCTACCGTCAGCGGGTGGTGGAGTTGAAGATGGGTCGGATAGTCCGAGACGAGAAGAGGGGAAGGTACGAGATCGATGGGGAGCTTTAGGTATTCTGTAAGGGACGGGCTCAGGTTGGTCTTCCGCCACTGGGGGCTAAGCTTCCTGACCCTTTTCACCTCCGCCGCGGTCTTCTACCTGATGGGGGCCAGCATCCTGTTCGTTCTGAACACCCGGCATGTGGTAAGGAACCTGGAGGGGGAGCTCTCCATCCAGGCCTACATGACCCCCCGGGCGGACCTGGAGGCGGTGGCCAAGCGGGTCAGGTCCATGCCCCACGTGAGGGCGGTGGAGGTCATAACCCCCGCCAAGGCGCTGGACAGGCTGAAGGCCCGGCTTGGGAGCCAGGTTCAGGCGGTGACGCTGCTCGGGGAGAACCCGTTGCCTCCCAGCGTGGAGGTGTGGGTGGACAAGGCGGCGTCGGTGCCGGTGGTGGCTAGGGAGCTTCTGACCGTGGAGGAGGTCCAGGACGTGGTCTACGCGGGGAAGCTGGCGGAGAAGCTGTCCAATCTCTCCCGGTTTGCTGGCCGGTTCTCCCTGGGGGTCCTGTTGGTGGCCATCGCCGCCAGCGGGGTGGTGCTATTCAACACCATAAGGATAGCGGTCTACTCCAAGGAGGAGGAAATAGCCATCATGCTCATGGTGGGTGCCACCCCCACCTTCGTGGCCATGCCCTTCATAATCCAGGGGGTCCTCCTGGGTTCCCTGGGGGCCCTCCTGTCGTCTGGCATGCTGGCCATGTCCTACAAGGCCGCCATAGAGAGGCTCAAGGACTTCCTCCCCTTCCTGGAGTTTCTTAACGATCCCATGTTGCTTCTCCGGCTAACCGGCGTTCTGGTGGCCGGCGGGGCGGTGGTGAGCTTCATCTCCAGCTTCATGGCGGTGGAGCGGTTCATCCGCCGGGCCCTGAAGCCCCTATAGCGGAGGGTGTCTGAGTTGAGCCGGTTGGGACGCTTTCATCTCCGGCTGACCTTGTCGGTCCTCTGCCTCTTGGCGCTTGGCATCCCCGGGTGGTGCAGCACCTCCGACCTGGACAGGCGGCTCAAACAGGAGGAGAAGCGGCTGAATCAGGTCCAGGGGCAGATCTCCTATCACCGTAAGAAGGTCCAGGAGATGGAGGGCAAGGAGAGGAACGTAATCTCCGAGATAGAGTCCCTGGCGCAGCAGATGGCGGTGACGGAGCAGCGGATATCGGTTATCAACCTTCGCCGGGAAAAGGTGAAGGAGCGGATGAGGCAGCTGACGGAGGAGATAAAGCACACCTCCTCCCGGATAGACTACGTGAAGGACCTCTTGAGGGCCCGGCTGGTGGCCATATACAAGTACGGCGGCGTGGCGGAGTTCAACCTGCTGCTCTCCGCCCCGGGGGCCATGGACGCCCTGTCCACCTCCTACCTGCTGGGCAAGATAGCCGACCAGGACCGGCGGCTCATAACGGAGCTTTCGGACAGGAAGGCCCGGTTGGACATGGCCCACCGGGAGCTAAAGGAGCAGCGGGCCCTGCTGGAGAGGCAGAACCAGGAGCTCCAGGAGAACAAATTGAAGCTTAGGGTGGCCACCGACCGGCGGAACGACCTCCTCAAACGGGTTAGGAGCGAGAAGAGCCTGCACCTGGCGGAGCTTCGGGAGTACGAGCGGATGGAGCAGGAGATAAACTCCACCATAACCAGGCTCATGGCGGAGAAGCGCCGGCGCCTGGCGGAGGCCCGTGCCAAGGCGGCGAAGGCCCAGGGCACTGCGCCTCAGGAGGTGGTCTACTACAAGGGTGGGCAGCTGGCGTGGCCCCTGGTGGGACAGATCCGGAGCAGCTTCGGCGTCCGGGTTCACCCGGTGTTCAGGACCAGGATCATGCACACCGGGCTGGATATATCGGGATCCACCGGGGACCCGGTGAGGGCGGCGGAGAGCGGCGAGGTCCTCTACGCCGGGTGGCTTCGGGGGTACGGGCAGGTGATAATCCTGGACCACGGGAGGGATCTCACCACCGTCTACGCCCACCTCTCCAAGATAGAGGTGAACGAGGGTGAGAAGGTCAGCCGGGGCGAGCAGATAGGCCGGGTGGGTAGCACCGGCATAGCCACCGGGCCGCACCTGCACTTCGAGGTTCGGGTAAACGGCAAGGCGGTCAACCCAAGGGGCTACCTCAAGTAGCGGGTCCGTCTTAGGTCTTTGGGAAGGAGATGCGGCTTTTGCTGAGCTTCATGAAGAGATTCAGGGACGTGTTCCTTGGGGTGGTGATAGGCGCCCTGGCGGTGACGGGTATGATGGCGGCGGTGGCCAACGACGGATCCCAGCCGGACTCCCTGAAGCCCCCGTTCTCGGTGAGGAACATGGCCATACTTCGCCAGGCCAGGGCCATAATGGAGCTTTACCACGTGGACGCGGACAAGCTCCCGGGGGAGCAGAAGCTGTTCTACGGGGCCATGAAGGGCATGGTCTCCGCCGCGGGGGACCCCTACACCCGGTTCGTGGACCCCTCCCAGCTCAAAGAGGAGTCCATCGAGATGGAGGGCCAGTACGGTGGGGTGGGTATGTACGTGGGGCAGCGGGACGGCAAGGTGCTGGTGATAAGCCCCATGGAGGGGACCCCGGCCCACCGGGCAGGGCTCAAGCCCATGGACGAGATCGTGAAGGTGAACGACAAGGTCGTGGTGGGGATGGCCCAGGACGAGGTGGTTAACATGCTCCGGGGCCAGGCGGGCACCAAGGTCACCGTCTGGGTGAGGCGGAAGGGCAAGGACGAGATCCTCAAGTTCAACCTGGTGAGGGAGGTAATAAAGGTTAAGTCCGTCCGCTACAGCCTCCTGGATGGGGGGTACGCCTACGTCAGGCTCGCCCACTTCACCCAGACCTCCGGGCAGGAGATGCGGGAGGCGGTATCCTGGGCCAGGTCAAAGGGGGCCAAGGGGATGGTGCTGGACCTTAGAAACGACCCCGGGGGGCTCCTCAACGCGGCGGTGGACGTGGCGTCCTGCTTCTTGAACGACGGCGACCTGGTGGTCAGCACCCGGGGCCGGGTGGAGAGGGCAAACGAGGCCATGTACGCCTCCGGCGGCGTCAAGTACCCTGGTCCCCTGGTGGTGCTCATAAACGAGGGCAGCGCCAGCGCCTCGGAGATAGTGGCGGGGGCCCTGCGGGACCACAAGCGGGCCAAGCTGGTGGGGACCAAGAGCTTCGGGAAGGGCTCGGTCCAGACCCTGTTCAACCTGCCGGACGGGGCGGGGATGTACGTAACCATAGCCCGGTACTACACCCCGTCGGGCAAGATGATAGACAAGGTGGGCCTCGAGCCGGATGTGAAGGTCCGGGGGGAGCCAAACGAGGATCCCAAGAAGGACGTCCAGCTGAAGCGGGCTCTGGAGGTCCTCAAGAAGGGTCGGTAGGCCCTTGAGGCTCTCCCGGTGGGGCCTGTGGGCCCTGGTTCTGGTGGCCCTGGGGGTGGGACTCTGGTCCATGGGGATCGCCTCCAGGTCCCCCATGCCCGGCCCCCTCGAGAAGATGGTGTCGGCGGACCTGACGGGGGAGGAACCTCCCGCTGAGGCTCCCGGTACCCCCCCGGAGGCGCCACCCTCGGGGGAGGGGCGGGTTGAGGGCACGCCCAAGGGGGATGAACCTCAAGGGCACCCCAAGGCGGGCTTGAAGAGGCCCCCAGTGGAGAGGCCCGCTCTCCCGGGTGGAAGGGGGCGCCCGTGGCTGGCCATCGTGGTGGATGATATGGGGTACGACCTTTCCGCCGCCAGGCGCCTTGCGGCGCTCCGGATCCCCATGACCTGGGCTATAATACCCGGGGCGCCCCGGGCCTCCCAGGTGGCGGAGATCGCCCGGGCCCATGGGATACCCTATTTGGTCCACCTTCCCATGCAGGCCCTGTCGGACCCGGACGGTGGGGAGTCGGTGATCCATGTGGGCATGGATGCGAAGGACATGAGGGCCAGGGTCCGCAGGGCCTTCGACTCCCTACCCGGAGCGGTGGGGGTCAACAACCACCGGGGGTCCGCCGCCACGTCGGACTCCAAGACCATGGGGGACTTCATGAAGGTCCTGGCGGAGCTGAGGCCCGGATGGTTCTTCCTGGACAGCGCCACCTCCCCAAGGTCGGTGGCGCGGAAGGAGGCTCTGCGGCGGGGCATAAGGTCCCTTAGGAACGGTTACTTCATCGATAGCGTCCCCGGGCGGGAGGATAGGGCCCTTGCGGCGGCCGTCAAGGGGGCGTTGAAGAGCGGGGGGGCTGTGGCCATAGGCCATCCGAGGCCCGGTACTCTGGAAGCGCTCTCCCGCCTGGCGGCGGGCAGGGCGGAGCTACCGGTCCGTCTGGTTGCTCTTCCGGAGGCGATGGGGGATTCAGGAGGAGGAGAAGCGAGATGAAGCGGGGAGCTGAGGTAATAATAGGTGCCCAATGGGGAGATGAGGGCAAGGGCCGGGTGGTGGATGCCATAGCGGACCGGGTGGACCTGGTGGTGCGCTACCAGGGTGGTGCCAACGCGGGGCACACGGTGATCACCGGGGACGAGAAGTTCGTTTTCCATCTTCTGCCGTCGGGGATGCTGTATCCCGGCAAGGTGTGCGTCATAGGCGGCGGCGTGGTGGTGGATCCGGACCAGCTGCTGGCGGAGCTGTCGGAGCTCCGGGAGAAGGGGCGGGACAGGGCCCGGCTTGTGGTGAGCCGCAACGCCCACGTGGTGATGCCCTACCACAAGATGCTGGACGTGCTGTCCGAGAGGGAGCGCAGCGCCTCCCAGAGGATAGGCACCACCAGCCGGGGGATAGGGCCCTGCTACGTGGACAAGTTCGCCCGGGTGGGCATACGGATAGGGGACCTGATGGACGAGGAGGTCCTGAGGGAGAAGCTTACCCTGAACCTGGAGAGCAAGAACATGGTGCTCACCCGGATATACGGGGAGAAGCCGTTGGCTCTGGACGAGCTGCTGGAGAAGGGGCTCCAGTGGGGTAGGAGCCTCTCCCCCTTCGTTGGGGACGCGTACCTGGAGGTGAACAACGCCCTGGACCAGGGGAAGGGGGTCCTTTTCGAGGGGGCCCAGGGGACCCTGCTGGACGTGGACTTCGGCACCTATCCTTACGTCACCAGCTCCAGCCCCACCTCCGGGGGGGCCTGCACCGGCACCGGCGTGGGGCCCAACCGGATAGACCGGGTCATAGGGGTTGCCAAGGCCTACTGCACCCGGGTGGGGGAGGGGCCCTTCCCCACCGAGCTGTCCGACCCGATAGGGGACCGGCTACGGAGCGTGGGCAACGAGTACGGGGCCACCACCGGCAGACCCAGGCGATGCGGTTGGCTTGACCTGGTGGCCCTTAAGTTCTCCGTGATGGTGAACGGCCTGGACTGCATAGCCCTGACCAAGATGGACGTGCTGTCCGGGCTGGAGGAGATAAAGGTGGCGGTGGAGTACCAGCTGGACGGCCAGCGCATATCCCACTTCCCCCTGGATCACCGGTCCCTGAGCCGGGTCACCCCGGTCTACAGGACGCTCAAGGGCTTCGGCGAGGACATATCCGCCTGCCGGTCCTTCGACGACCTCCCCAAGGCGGCCAGGGACTACGTGGCCTTCATCGAGGAGTACTGCGGGGTTCCGGTGGCGCTCTTGGGCGTTGGGCCCGCCAGGGAGGCCACCATAATAAGGGGGCTCTAGGCGGGTTGATCATAGCGGACATAAGGCCCTGCCAGGCGGGTCACGTGCCCGAGCTGGAGAGGATCGACTCCCTCTGTGGGTCCCCTGCCTGGGGCAGGGGACCCTTTCTCCATCACGTGGCGTCCGACGCGGGGGGTATGGTGTTGGGGGCCTTCCTGAAGGGTGAGCTCAGGGGCTTCCTGGCCTGGGAGATGCGGGGGGAGGAGGCATGGATCCTCAGGCTAGGGGTTCATCCGGAGTTCCGGCGCCTTGGCCTGGCCTCCCAGCTCATATGCGCCCTGGAGGTGCTGGCCCTGTCCCAGGGGTGTGCCCGACTCTGCCTTCACGTGAGGTCCTGGAACCATCCCGCCCGGGCCCTCTACCTCTCCATGGGCTTCCGGTCCATGGGGGTCCAGGAGGGCTACTACTCCGACGGGGAGGCGGGGGAGCTGATGACCGCCTCCCTGCCCCTGGAGGTTCTGGAGGATCTGTAGGGACAGCGGGCCAGTGGGCAGCTCCCGCACCGGTGGGCCCCGGTTCCGCATCCCCTTACCGCCAGGGCAGAGAGGGACTGAAGGGGCGTCAGCTGCCCCTCCGGGGAGCAGCCTACACCTATGGAGGGGCCCCCTAGGGATCTCCATAGGTCCACCTGGGCGGATATGGGCAGGTCCTCCCCGGGGATCAGGATCCGGTTCTCCCCAAGGCGCAGATCCGCCGCCAGCTGGAGGGACCTCAGGGGTACGGCCAGGGCCTCCATGACCGCCCCTCCCATGAGGAGATCCATCACCAGCCCACCGCCTACCTCCGTTCCCTGGGACTGGGCGGTGGCCAACAGCCCCAGTCCCAAGGTCCCCTCAAGCCCAGGCAGCTCCAGCCTCACTGGGCCCAGGATCCACCGGACCAGGAAGCGCAGGCGGGACAGCATCTTGACCTGTGGCCGGGACGGGGGCACGTGGAGCCTCCGGGCCAGCGCCGCTGGGTCCTGGATGGAGAAGCTCTGGCTGAAGAGGGTGTTCAAGGATCTCACCTTGCCTTATCCTATGGTCTTCGGGAGAGTTTGTCCCATGGGGGGGGTGAAAGTAAAGTGCCCTTTTGTAAGGTTCGCCTGCCAGGGGGAGACCGGGTGATACCCTTCGATCCGGGGGCGTCCCTGCGGGACGTATTGGCCTCCGGTGGGCTGTCGCTCGGGACCTGCGGCGGCAGGGGCACGTGTGGGGGTTGCCAGGTGTCCGTGAGCGGTCACCTGCCTCCGAGGGACCCAAGGGAGGACCGCCTGCCCTCGGGGCGCAGGTTCGCGTGCCTCACCAGGCCCCTGGGGGACGTGGAGGTCCGCCTGGACGAGCCCGGGGGTGCCCGGGTGGTGCCATTGGAGCTTAGGGTGGAGCCCCGGGCCCTGCCCTTCCAGGTGGAACTGGATAGGGGTTCCCTGGGGGACTTCAGGGACATCAGGGGGGCCATCGGGGGTCTGGCCTCCAAGGGGGGTCTTCATGTCCGTGAGGTGTCCCTCCCAGCCCTTCGAGGGGCATTGGAGCTCCTGGGGATGAGACGGTCCCACGCGATGGGATGGGTCCTGGGGGGCCGGGTGGTCCTGGTGGCCCCCCAGGGGGTGGTTCCGGTGGGGATCGCCGCGGACCTGGGGAGCAGCAACCTGGACCTGGCGGCGGTGGACCTCGTATCCGGGGTGGTTATGGGCCGGGTTAGGGTGGAGAACCTGCAGCGCCGAGTGGCCTCCGATCTGGTGAGCCGCCTGGCCCTGGCCCTGGAGGGGGGGCTGGAGGAGCTCCGGTCCCTGCTGGTAAGGTCCTTCCAGGTTGGGTTGGAGAAGCTACTTGGTGTGTCGGGGGTGGAGCCCCGGCAGGTGGTGGCGGTCTACTGCGGCTGCAACCCGGTGGTGGGGGATCTGCTGGCGGGGCTTCCGCCCTCGGGGCTGGCGGAGAGCCCCTTCATTCCCTCCGACTTCGGGGTGAGGCGCCTCTGTGCCCGGGCTCTGGGGCTGGGGCTGGACTGTCCGTTGGTGATCCTGGCGGGCATGGGGGGGTTCGTGGGCTCCGACGCGCTGGCCCTCCTCTACGGTACCAGGGATCTGGATAGGGTCCCTTGCCTGCTGATGGACCTGGGGACCAACGGGGAGGTGGTCCTTGACCTGGGGGATCGGGTCCTGGGGGCCTCCACCGCCGCGGGGCCCGCCTTTGAGGGGTACGGCATATCCTGCGGGGTCCCCGCCGGGGAGGGGGCCGTCACGGCGGTCCGCGGGTCCATTGGGGATATGGAACTGGAGGTCCAGGGGGGAGGGGAGCCAATGGGGATCTGCGGCTCCGGGCTCATCTCCCTGGTGTCGTTTCTGCTCCGGGAGGGGCTCATGGACGGGTCCGGCAAGCTCAAGGGTCCCCAATTCTTCGAGCTCCGCCCGGACCCCCCTTTGAGGGTCACCCAGAGGGACTTAAGGCAGTTCCAGCTGGCCAAGGGGGCGGTGAGGGCCGCGGCGGAGCTGCTGCTAATGGAGGCGGGTCTCTCCCCCCATCGGGTGGTCCGGTGGGTGGTGTCGGGCCTCTTGGGCAGTTCGGTGGGGGTGGATGACCTGGTTAGGGTGGGTCTGATGCCCTTTGGGGTGGAGGAGAGGGTTGAGGTGGAGCCCAACGGGGTGTTGGTGGGGCTCGCGAGGGCCCTGGCGTCCGGGGAGGATGGGCTTAGGGAGGTGGAGGACCTATCCGGGATGTGTCGGGTGGTGAGGCTGGACGGGGCCCGTCACTTCAACCGGGTGCTGATGGATTCCTTGGGGTACCAGGGGTGATATCTGATCATGGGGGTGTTGGCTTGAAGCACGCGATTCCTTTGTTGGTGATGGGGTTCCTGCTGGTGTCCTGGGCTCCCGCCTTCGGCGCCGCCAGGGTCAAGGCGGAGCCGTCCATAGGTGGGGTGACCGAGTACCAGCTGGGGAACGGTCTTAAGGTCCTTCTGATCCGGGACCCCGGGGCGTCCAACGTGACGGTGAACGTGGTCTATCGGGTTGGTTCCTCCGACGAGAGGGACGGGCAGAGGGGACTGGCTCACCTGTTGGAGCACCTGCTGTTCAAGGGGACCCCGTCCCATCCGGACATACCCAGCGAGATAGCTGCCCGGGGGGGCAGGGCTAACGGCACCACCTGGACCGACAGGACCTGCTACTTCCAGACCCTGCCGGCCACGATGGAGAACCTCCGGTGGGCCCTCTCCCTGGAGTCGGAGCGGATGACCTCCGCCAGGATAACCGCCGAGGAGCTGGAGAGGGAGCGGGGGGTGGTGATAAACGAGCTGGTCCGGGGGGAGAACGATCCGGTGTCGGTGTTGCTGAACCGGCTCAGCAGCGTGGCCTTCGACTGGCACACCTACGGCAACTCCACCATAGGGAACCGCCGGGACCTGGAGACGGTCTCTCTGGATGAGGTGCTTGGTTTCTACCGGTCCTTCGTTAGGCCCGACAACGGGGTCCTGGTGATCGCCTCCCCGTTCGAGGACCGGGAGGTCCTTGGGGAGGTGGAGGCGAGGTTCGGTTCCATCCCAAGGCCGTCGCATCCGGTGCCTCGGAGGGTGAGCCAGGAGCTTGGCAAGGACGGGGACCGGTTCGTTAGGCTCCGTCAACCCGGTCAGTTTAGGGCGGTGGGGGCCCTGTATCACGGCCCCGCCGGGTCGTCTCCCGAGGCGGCGGCGTTTCAGGTCCTCATGGAGGTTATGGGCCTGGAGCCCTCCGGTGGGCTCTACCGGGAGCTGGTCATGAAGGGGCTTGCGGGGGCGGTCTGGGCGGGTTCGTTCCTCTTCAGGGACTCGTCCATGGGGCTGGTCCTGGCTCAGCTCCCCATGGACGGGAACCCGGACCGGGCGGCGGAGGTCATGCTATCCGTCCTGGAGGATCCATCCAGGATAGATCAGCGGGACGTGGAGCAGGCCAAGCAGCGGCTCATGAAGAAGATGGACCTCAAGTACGCCAACCCGGACGACCTGGCGGTGGAGCTGACCGAGTGGATATCCCGGGGGGACTGGCGGCTGTTCTTCGCCCACCGGCGCCGGCTGGAGATGGTGTCCGTGGAGGATGTGAGGCGGGTGGCCTCCAGGTACCTGGTGAGGGACAACCGGACCTGGGGGATCTTCGAACCGTCGGATAGGCGGGTCCTCATATCCACCGACGGCCCCAGGGATGTAGAGCCGGGGGAGCTCTCGGCCCTGGGGGGTCTCCAGGAGCAGGGGGAGGCGGTGGGTCCCTCCCCGGAGGCATTGGAGGCCAGGACCAGCCGTTTCCGGGTGTCGGGCCTCAAGGGGGCGGTGATCAACAAGAGGACCCGAGGTGGGTGGGTCTACGGTCGGCTGGGGTTGAACTTCGGCAACCTGTCGGACCTGGAGGGTAGGTCTGTGATTGGGGAGGTCCTGTCCAGGTACCTTGGCAGGGGTGCGGGGGATCTCTCCCGGGAGGAGGTCCAGCGGGAGTTCGATCGCCTCCGGGCCTCGGTTAGCTTCTCCGGATCCGCCACGGGAGTTACGGTGGATCTGAAGGTCCCGGTGGAGAACCTGGAGGGGGTTCTGGCCCTGGTGGCCCGGTGCCTTAGGGAACCCCGGTTCGATGAGGGAGAGCTCAGGGTGCTCAAGCTGGAGATGAGGTCCGAGATAGAGGATCAGCTGGACGACCCGTCGGTTCTGGCGGAGGAGGAGCTGGACCGGGCCTTCAACCCCTATCCGGTGGGGGACGTTCGTCGTCCGGTCCCCATGGCGGAGCGGCTTAGGGCCATAGATTCCGTGAGGCTTAGGGACCTCAGGGACTTCCACCGTCGGTTCTTTGGCCTGGTGGACGGGGAGCTGGCGGTTGTGGGGCCGGTGGAGGAGGGGGCCCTCATGGGCATGATGTCCTCCCTCTTCGGCGGCTGGGTTCCCCGGGCCACTTACGAGAGGGTGCCCTACCCCTTCGTGGCCGTGGAGGGGGGGCGCAGGAGGGTGGAGGTGCCGGGCAAGCCCAACGCCACCGTGGCCGCCTGGGCGCCGCTGAGGCTCACCCAGGACTCGCCGGACTATCCGGCCCTCCTGGTGGCGGTCAACGTGCTCGGTGGCGGTTGGTTGGACTCCCGGCTGGCCCGGCGGATAAGGCACCAGGACGGCACCAGCTACGGGGTGCGGCTTTCGCTGAACGCCTTCGACCCGGACGAGTCCGCCCGGCTGGAGTTCTGGGCCATAGCGGCGCCAGGGGACGTGGAGAGGGTCAGGGAGTCCTTCTACGATGAGGTCAGGCGGGCCCTTGAGGGGGGCTTCACCGCCGAGGAGGTATCCCGGGCCAAGGCGTTCATCCTTGAGGGAGTGAAGGTGGACCGGTCCCAGGACGGCAAGCTGGTCCGTCGGATGGAGAGGGATCTCTACCTGGGGCGAGACTTCGGGTGGCATCGCCGGATGGAGGAGGCGGTGGGGGCGGTGACCTCCGACTCCGCCCTGGAGGCGTTGAGGCGCCACTTGAGGGGGCCCGAGGCCTTCCTGCTGGTGGAGGTGGGTAGCTTTGAGGGCAGGCCCTAGGGCCTGGATAGGTTCGGCGGGGGGCCATAGGCCCCCCGCGGTCGTTTGGGTATGGGATGGAGCTATAGCTTCCTCAGCATGGCCCGGGCGGCCCAGATGCCCGAGGCGGAGGCCTGGATGACCCCCCTGGTTACCCCAGCCCCGTCGCCGGCGGCGTAGAGGCCCCTTATATTGGTCTCCAGGTCCTTGGAGAGGGCCAGCTTGAGGCTGTAGAACTTGACCTCCACCCCGTATAGGAGGGTGTGGTTGCCGTTTATGCCCGGCATCAGGGAGTCCAATGCCTCGATCATCTCCATTATCCCCTTGAGGTGCCTGTAGGGGAGGACGAAGGAGAGGTCCCCGGGCTCCGCGGTCTTCAGTGTGGGCCGCACCAGCCCCCGGGCTATCCTGTCGTGGGTGGATCTGCGGCCCCTCTTGAGGTCCCCCAGCCGCTGGACCAGCACGGTTCCCCCCAGCATGTTGGCCAGTCGGGCTATGTGGCTCCCGTAGCCGTTGGGATCCTTGAAGGGCTTGGTGAACTGGGTGGACACCAGGATGGCGAAGTTGGTGTTTTCCGTCTTCTTGTCCTCGTCCCGGTTGGAGTGACCGTTCACGGTGAGGATCCCGTGGTGGGTCTGGTACTCGGTGGTCACCTCCCCGTTGGGACACATGCAGAAGGTCCTCACCTTGTCGTCGAAGGTGGGGGTGTCCAAGATGGCCTTTATCTCGTAGAACTGGTCGGTTATCTCCTTGGCCCAGGCGGCGGGGATCTCCACCCTCACCCCTATATCCACCGGCAGGGACTCGATCTCCAGCCCCAGCCTCCGGACCGCCTCCTCCATCCAGGGGGCCCCCTCCCTGCCGGGGGCGAGCATCACCATCCGGGACCTTAGCTCCGTCCCGTCCGACAGGCGGATCCCCAGGACCTGACCGTCCTCCACCAGGACCTCCGAGACCGCCTTACCGAGGATTATGTCAGCCCCCCCCTCCAGCTCCCTCATTATGCTGGAGAGGATGTCCTTGGACCTGTCGGTCCCCATGTGCCTTATGGTGGCGGGTATGACCTGTAGGCCGGACCGCCTGGCTCGGTCCATTACGCTCATGGCCAGGTTGGAGTCCGGGGAGAAGAGCTCCTGGCTGGCCCCGTGCTCCACGTAGACCCGGTCCACCTGGCCTATGAGGCGGACCAGCTCCTCCCTTCCGCAGTAGCTCTCCAGGTTGCCTCCGAACTCGGGAGTCAGGGTGAGCTTGCCGTCGCTGTAGGCCCCTGCCCCACCCCAGCCGCAGACCACGTTGCAGGGGTTGCACTGGACGCACCGGTTCACCTTCCCCTCCTTTAGGGGGCAGTGACGGCTCCCTATGTCCCTCCCCTTGTCCACCACCGCCACCCGCTTGCCCGCCTTGACCAGCTCCCGGGCGGCGAAGATGCCGGCGGGGCCGGCTCCAACCATTATCACGTCGTACACCTGATGGTCCCCCTCTCGATGGGATCAGCCGTTGGGCATTTGGGCCCGTCCAAATCCCAAACGGGCATGATATACGGATCCGGCGGATTTGTAAACCCTGATATATTCTAACGTTTCCATGACATGATGGGGGAGGGATTGCGTGGTGAATGCAATGATTGTATCATGCAATCAAATTGCCGCCCGGCTGGCTAGCCTGCCATGGAGGTGTGGTCCGGTTGAAAAAGGATATTCCGGGGCATGTTGATGCGGTAAGGCGCCTTAGGGCGGACCTAAGGCAGCTTCTCCGCCTCCTTGGGGTATTGGATCGGGAGGAGGCCCGTTGCTGTGGCATGAGCCTGGCCCAATGCAATGCCCTATTAGAGGTGGCCAGCTGTCCAGGCCTCTCAGTGTCCGACCTGGCGGAGAGGCTACTTCTGGACCGCAGCACCGCAAGCCGCCTGGTGGATCGGCTTGTGTCTCAGGGGTTGCTCAAACGGGAGTTGTCGCCGGAGGATCGTAGGCGGGTTACACTCACACCCTCTGAAGAAGGCTGGGAGCTGGTTGGTGGGGTGGAGCGGAGCATGGATGAGTGGTTTGAATCCGCCCTCGCATTCCTCTCGGAGGACGAGCGCAGGATGGTCTTCTGTGGATTGGAGTTGCTACTCAAGGTCCTGGATGGCACATCTCCCGAGGGTTGCCATGGACGGGGTTCGCTTTGATGGTCCAAGGCTGAACTTGGATTGGTTAGGAGGCGAGTGGATCGTGGGAGACATAAGGGATGAAGTGCGTAGGAAATATGCAGAGGCCATAACGGGCGGGTGTTGCTGTGCCTCCGGTGGGTGCTGTTCTGGCGGGGGGCCGGATGTGATAACCGGGGGCAACTATCGCCCGGAGGACCTTCCCCCGCTACTTAGGGATATGGATGTACCCACCTTCGGGTGTGGGAACCCCATCGCCATTGGGTCCCTTAAGCCCGGGGAGGTGGTGTTGGACCTGGGTAGCGGTGCGGGGCTTGACGTGATGCTGGCGGCGTTGAAGGTGGGTCCCTCCGGCCGGGTGTACGGCCTGGACATGACCGACGAGATGCTCGCCCGGGCGGAGGAGAATCGACGGAGGGCCGGGTTGGAGAACGTGAGCTTCATCAAGGGACACATGGAGGAGATACCCCTTCCGGACCGGAGCGTGGACGTGGTTATCTCCAACTGTGTGGTGAACCTGTCCCCGGACAAGGGCCGGGTGTTTAGGGAGGCCTTCCGGGTCCTCCGGCATGGGGGGCGGCTCGCCATATCCGATGTGGTGCTGTTGCGCCCCCTGCCGGAGGCGGTTCTGCGCAGCGTTTCCGCCTGGACCGGGTGCATCGCCGGTGCCCTGCCGGTGGAGGAGGCGGAACGCCAGGTCCGCATTGCCGGGTTCGAGGACGTGGATGTACGGGTTGTGAAGGTCTACTCCTTCTCGCCATCCGAGGCCCGGGGGCTGTTCCCCCATCTATCCGATGACGAGCTACCCCTGGTGGACGGAGCCGCCGGCAGCGCCCTCATCACCGGCCGCAAGGGATGAGGCGGGGTGAGCCTTAGGAGGTCCAGGTCCTGGGATCTGGGGGACGCGCTGAAACTGTTGGAACAGTGCGGGCTACCCCTGGATGGGGCTGAGGAAAATTTTAGTAACTTTTTTAGCGGCCCGGTCCCCGGAGGGTCCATCCTGAGGGTGGTGGGGTTGGAGGTGGTCCGGGCTGAAGACGGGGAAGGTGGGCCGGTCCGCATGGCCATAATTTTATGATCCGATCCGCCCCCTGGGGGCGCGGCCCCGCCATTGAGCTCCCCGCCATGGAGAGTTTTATGATACATTCATCCGGGTTCGGGTGTATCATAAAACAAAAATCTTTGGGGGGTAGATGGGTATGGATTTCGTATGCTTCAGCGGTTCCACCTTGCCCGATGGGGTCAAAGGGGTATTGGTGCTGGTGAGGGAGGGGGAGGCCCCCGCGTTCCCCGGCTGTCCCGCCTTCGCCTCCGCACTGGCCTCGGCGGAGACCCTCAAGGGTAAGCCCAAGGATAGGGCCCTTGGCCTCTCCCCCGAGGGCCTCTGGGTGGCCATGGCCGGCGTTGGTGGGGCATCATCGGTGGAGGTGATGACCTCCGTGGCGGAGGGGTTGAGGTCCCTGGCCGCCAAGGGCTGCGAGTCCGTGGCGGTGGTCTCCTCCTTCATGGACCGGGAGCGCAGCGTCTCCGTGGCGGAGGGGGCGGTGCTGGGGCTCTACCGGTTCGACCGCTACAAGGCCAAGGACCCGGACGAGAGGTTCAAGCTCCCCTCGCGGGTCCACGTGATGGCCGGTGACCACCAGGCCATGGCGGAGGGGGCGGTTCTGGGGGCCGCCCAGAACTACGCCCGGGACCTGGCCAACGAGCCGGGCAACGTGATAACCCCTTCGGAGCTGGCCAGGAGGGCCCTGGAGCTGGCGGAGCGTTGCGGTTGCGAGGCCCGGGTGCTGGACGAGGTCCAGATGAGGGAGATGGGCATGAACGCCATCCTGGCGGTGGGGGCCGGGTCCGCCAACCCCCCAAGGCTCATACACCTGGTCCGTCGGGTTGACTCCCCCAAGGCCAAGGTGGCCCTGGTGGGGAAGGGGCTCACCTTCGACAGCGGGGGGCTCAACATAAAGCCCGGGGACTCAATGAGGACCATGAAGGGGGACAAGTCCGGGGCCTGCACGGTGCTGGGGGCCTTCCTGGCCGCCTGTGAGCTGGACCTGCCGGTGGAGCTTCACGTGGTGGTGGCGGCGGTGGAGAACATGCCTGACGGGGGCTCCTACAGGCCGGATGACATAATAAGGACCTACTCGGGCAAGACCGTGGAGGTGGTGAACACCGACGCGGAGGGCCGGCTGACCCTGGCGGACGCGCTCCACTACGCCTGTTCCCAGGGGGTTGACCACGTGTTGGACGTGGCCACCCTAACCGGCGCCTGCGTGGTGGCCCTGGGGGAGAACACCGCAGGGCTCTTCACCCCCGATGACCTCCTGTCGTCCCAGCTGGAGGCGGCGTTCCGCTACTGCGGCGAGAGGGTCTGGCGGCTCCCCATTGACGATGAGCAGCTCAAGGAGGAGCTGAAGTCCCCGGTGGCGGACATGACCAACTGCGGATCCAGGTACGGGGGGGCCATAACTGCCGCCCTGTTCCTCAAGGAGTTCGTGTCCGACTCGGTCAAGTGGGCCCACCTGGACATAGCGGGGGTGGATGCGGTAAAGAAGACCCGGGGCGTCCTGGTGGAGGGGGCCAGTGGTTTCGGCGTCAGGCCCCTGGTCAGGTGGGTCAAGGGGCTGTAACCTCTAGATCTAGAGTGCACTGAACCGAAGGGGAGGGTTCCGATGGATCGTGGGGCTACCATAGGTATAATAAACGCGGTTGTCTACCCATTGGCTCCCCCCGGCAGGGCCACCGCCCTGTTCGCCCGGGATGGGATCGTGGAGCTGGTGGGGAGCGAGCAGGAGGTCATAGCCCGCTGCGACCATCGGACCCCCCTCCTGGACCTCAAGGGGGCTTTCGTCTTTCCCGCCTTCGGGGACACCCATCTTCACCTGATGGAGTACGGCCGGTCCCTGTCGTCCCTGGACCTGCGAATGGTGAGGTCCATATCCCAGCTGATAGGCCTGGGCAGGAGGCGGGTGGAGGAGGTGGGATCCGGGTGGATCATCGGCTGGGGATGGGACCAGGAGATGCTGGAGGAGATGCGCTTCCCCAACCGGCACGACCTGGACCTGATCAGTCGGGACCTGCCCATCTTCCTGGAGAGGGCCTGCGGGCACGTGGGGGTGCTGAACAGCGCGGCCCTGAGGGCCCTGGGGCTGATGGATGCCCCCGCCGTTGCGGGCCCCTTCGTGGAGGTGGACAGGTCCGGGGTGCCCACCGGTGTGGTAAGCGAGGAGGCCCTCATGTGGGTCCGATCCCGCCTGCCGGAGCCCTCGGAGGAGGAGCTGCGGGGCTACCTCAAGGAGGCCTGTGGGGCCCTGCTGTCCCGGGGGGTCACCTGGGTGCAGAGCGATGACCTGTCGGTCTTCGGGAGCTTCAAGCGGATGGTGGAGTTCTACCTGGGGGAGGACAAGGAGGGTCGGCTACCCTTGAGGATCGATCCCATATTCCGGGTATCGTCCCTTGGGGACCTGGAGGACCTGGAGGAGGCCTTGAGGCTCTTCCAGGCCTTCAAGCCCCGGTGGTGTCATCCCGGACCGGTGAAGCTGGTGCTGGACGGCACCATAGGGGCCAGGACCGCGGCGCTGAGGGAGCCCTACTCGGACGCCCCGTCGGAGATGGGGTTCCTTGCCTTCGATCACCGGGACCTGAGGTCCCTCATGGCCCAGGCGGACAGGCTGGCGCTGCAGGTGGCCTGCCATGCCATAGGGGACCGGGCCCTGGAGCAGGCGGTGGAGTGTTTCGAGGCCGTCGGGGTGGGGTCCGTCTCCGGGCTTCCCCCCCGGATCCTCCACTGCCAGGTGGGGGATCCGAACCTCTACTCCCGGATGGCCCAGATGGGGGTGACCGCGGACATACAGCCCTTGTTCCTGGCCAACGATTGGAAGATAATACTAGGCCGCCTGGGTCCCCACAGGGCCAGGAACAGCTACGCCTGGAAGGACATGATGGAGCAGGGGGTGGCCATGGCGGGGGAGTCCGATGCCCCCTACGGCCCTTCGGATCCGCTGGAGGGTATGAGGATAGCGGTGACCCGGATGGACTCCCACATGGAGCCCGAGCACGGCTGGATGCCCCATCAGAGGCTGGACATATCCGAGGCGTTCTGGCTCTACACCGGCGGGGCCGCCAAGGTGTGCGGCCGGTGGCGTCGGAGGGGGTCGCTGGAGGTTGGCAAGGCGGCGGACTTCGTGGCCCTCATGGAGGACCCCTTCAGGGTTGATCCCAACCAGGTGGGGCGGATCCAGGTGGGGCTTACGGTCTGCGGCGGGAGGATAAGGCATCTGGTATAGCACAGAGGGGAGACGGATCGTTTTGGTCATTTCAATCAAGTCGTTCCTCCGTAGGGAGGTTCGTCCCGCCCTGGGGTGTACCGAGCCCGGGGCGGTGGCTTTGAGCGTCGCCAGGGCCTGTGAGGAGCTGAGCGACCGGGAGCACGTGGCGGCGGTCAGGGTCACGGTGAGCACCAGCATCTACAAGAACGGCATGGCGGTGGGCATCCCGGGGGCCAACGGGGCCAAGGGCAACGCCCTGGCGGCGGCCCTGGGGGCCATAGTGGGCAGGTCCTCCTACGGCCTGGAGGTCCTGAAGGACACCACCGAGGCCCACGTGGAGAGGGCCCGGGGATGGGTGGACGAGGAGAGGGTGAGCGTGGTATGCGACCCGGGCAGGAGCGGGGTCTACGTGATGTCCGCGGTCTTCACCCCCACCCACAAGGCGGTCTGCCTGGTGTCCGGGAGCCACGACAGGATAGCCAAGGTGATGCTGGACGGGCGCACGGTCTACGAGGCCCAGTCGGAGGGCAGCTCCCAGGAGAGTGTGGAGGAGCTGCCGTCCTCCTACGATGAGGCCTTCGGGATGGTGGATCACCTGGACTCGGAGGACGAGGACTTCCTCCTCCGGGGGGTGGAAATGAACATGGCGGTGGCCCGGGTTGGGCTATCCGGCGACGGCAGGTCCCTGGGGCTTGGCAGGAGCCTGATGGAGGTGTCCGCCGGAGGGGACGTGGGGCTCAAGATAAGGGCCTACTGTACCGCCGCAGCGGACAGCCGGATGTGGGGTGTCCAGATGCCGGTGATGAGCAGCGCCGGCAGCGGCAACCACGGCATAACCGCCATACTGCCGGTGGCCATCCTGGGAGAGGAGCTCATGGCCTCCAGGTCCCAGGTGGCCCGGGCCCTAGCCCTCAGCCACCTGTCCACCAGCTTCATAAAGAGGCGGCTGGGACGCCTCTCCCCGGTCTGCGGCTGCTCCATGGCGGCGGGGGCCGGAGCGGCGGCGGGCATGTGTCTCCTCATGGGGGGAGGCCTTGAGGAGGTCAAGGAGGCCATGGGGATGGTCCTGGCCAACCTGGCGGGGATGCTCTGCGACGGGGCCAAGGAGAGCTGCGCCCTCAAGGTGGGCACCGGGTCCTACGAGGCCTACCTGGCGGCCCGGTGGGCGGTCCAGGGGATCAAGATGTTCAAGCCCCAGGGGGTCCTCTCGGACCTGTTCGAGGAGAGCGTGGAGAACGTGGCCAGGGTGAACTCCGAGGGGATGAGGGACGTGGACAAGGTGATGATCCACATAATGGACAGGTACCCCTTGGGGTCCCGGGGAGGGGAGGCGTAGTTGCTCCAGCGCCTTGAGGGGGAGGTGTTGGAGGTCTCCTATCGGGACCAGGTTACGGGCTACACGGTGGCCTCGGTGGTGGTCTCCGATGGGCAGGTGGTCACCGTGGTGGGGGCCTTCCCGCTCCCCATGGCGGGGGAGAGGCTGGTCATGGAGGGCCGTTGGACCGTTCACCGGCGCTACGGCCGGCAATTCTGCGCCGAGGACGTGCGGATGGCCATGCCATCCTCCCTGGAGGGGCTGGTTCGCTACCTCTCCTCCGGGGTGATACCCAAGGTGGGCCCCTCCACCGCCCGGAGGATAGTGGAGCACTTCAAGGAGGAGACCCTTGACGTGCTGGACAACCGGGTGGAGCGCCTTCTGGAGATACCCGGGATAGGGCCCAAGCGGGTGGAGGAGGTTCGTCTGCATTGGGAGGAGCACCGCCGGAGGCGTCAGGCGGTGCTCCAGTTGCTGGATTTCGGCATAGGCTCCGCCCTGGCGGACCGGATAGTCCGCATCTACGGGGACCTGGCGGCGGAGGTGGTCAGATCTAATCCCTACCAGCTGGCCTACGACGTGGCGGGCATAGGGTTCGTCACCGCCGACAGGATAGCCCAGCGGGTTGGCATATGCCGGGATGCGCCGGAGAGGCTGGATGCGGGGATCCTCTTCTCCATGAGGAGGGCGGTGGAGGAGGGGCACTCCATGTTGCCCTGGGATGAGCTGCTCCAGCGCTCCCGTCGGCTCCTGGCGGTGGACTCCGGGGTGGAGGATAGGCTCGAGCTTCTCTGCACCCTGGGCATGCTGGAGGCCGAGGAGCTTGGGGGGCTCAGGTGCGTTTACCTGCCGGGCCTCCGCAGGGCGGAGGCCTCCTCCGCCGGGGCGGTGCGCGACATGGCCGCGTCCTCGGGGGTGAGGCTGGGCTGGGAGCTGGAGGGGATGATAACCGCCCTGGAGGGGCAGTTCGGCATAAGGCTGGAGGAGCCCCAGCGCCGGGCAGTGAAGGGGGCCCTCTCCCACCGGATCTTCGTCATAACCGGTGGACCCGGGACCGGAAAGACCACCCTTCTCAGGTTCACCGTGAGGTTATGCCAGATGATGGGCCTTCGGGTGCTTCTTGCGGCCCCCACCGGCAGGGCGGCGAAGCGGATGGCGGAGGTCACCGGGGTGGAGACCTGCACCCTGCACCGGGCCCTGGAGTACGACCCCAGGTCCAACCGCTTCGGAAGGGGGCGCAGCAGACCCCTGGAGGCGGACGTGGTGATCGTGGACGAGTTCTCCATGGTGGACCTCCCCATGTTTCACCGCCTCCTGAGCGGCATCGGGGAGGATGCCTCCCTGGTCCTGGTGGGGGACTCGAACCAGCTCCCCTCCATAGGTCCCGGCAGCGTCCTCAAGGACCTCATATCCTCCGGATCGGTCCCCAAGGTGGAGCTCAAGGAGATCTTTAGGCAGGCCCAGAGGAGCCTAATAATACGGAACTCCTACCGGATCCTCGAAGGGGGTACCCTGGAGCTGCCCCCCCTATCGCAGGGGCTTGACGTGGCCTTTGTGGAGGAGGATGATCCGTCCCTGGCGGCGGAGGCGGTGGTGGACCTGGTGGGCTATGAGATCCCCCGGTGCACCGGCCTGTCGCCCTGGGACGTGCAGGTGCTTACCCCCATGCATAAGGGGGAGGCGGGGGCGAGGAACCTTTGCCTGCGCCTCCAGGAGGTGCTTAACCCCTCGGGGGAGAGGCTCCGCCGGGGAGAGGGGGGATTCAGGCGGGGAGACAAGGTGATACAGCTCAAGAACGACTACGACCTTGAGATATACAACGGCGACATAGGAGTGGTGGAGGGACAGGTGGACCAGGGTCTCCTGGTGGACTTCGAGGGGCGAAGGGTTCAGATCCGCCGGGAGGCGGAGGTCAACCTGGCGTTGGCCTACGCGCTCACCATCCACAAGTCCCAGGGGAGCGAGTACCCGGCGGTGGTGGTCCCCCTGTTGGACCAGCACTTCGTTATGTTGAAGCGGAACCTGCTATATACCGCTTTGACCCGGGCCAAGCGGTTGGCGGTCCTGGTGGGGTCCAGGAGGGCCATAAAGAGGGCGGTATCCACCCAGGACGGCAACGCCAGGTATGGGGCGCTAAGGTGGCGCCTCGCCAAGAGGGAGGAAGCTTGAAAATTGGAACTGAAAGGTAAGTTTCGTGTAGGTAGCGTTTTTGCCCTGCTGGTCCTTTGTCTGGGCTTGATGATATGTGGCGCCGCACAGGGGGCGGAGGAGGCTGGGACCCTGTCGCAGTTTGCGGTTCGATTCGAGGCCACCTACGGGGAGCTGGCGGAGTTGGCGGACTCCAAGCTCCCGCTTCGCATAGATGGCAGGGAGACCTACTCCCAGGGTCCCCTGTCGGGCAACGTGAGGTACGTGGTGACCCGCAAGGGTAGGCCGGTGGTGAGGCGAATGGGGGACCGGGTGGCCATGGACGTCCCCCTCTACTTCACCGCCACCTTCAGTAGCGGGGTTGGGATCCCCGTGTCCGCCAACGCGGACGGGGAACTGGTGGCCACGGTTATAAGCCGCCCGAGGCTCACCCCGGACTGGCGGGTGGCCACCGATCCGGAGGTGCGGATAGCCTGGAGGAAGCCCCCGGCGGTCAACATGATGGGCTTCCGGGTGTCCTTCCAGCCCGTGGCGGATCGGGTCCTCAACGACTGGGTCGCCCAGAGGAAGGGGCGGCTCGATGTGATCCTGAACGAAAAGCTGAACCTGCGGCGCCGGGCGGACGAGCTATGGCGGGCCCTCTCGAAGCCGGTCCCCATCGGGGAGGGGGACATCCTGTGGCTGGTGGCTCGGCCGGAGCGGTTCTGGGCCTCCCCCCTTCAGGTCACGTCCAAGGGGATCCTCATGTCCGCCGGGCTGGACGCCAGGATGAGGGTGGTTGGGGGTGCCTTCCCCGGCCGTCCATCGGTGGCGCCACTGCCAAACCTGTCCAGCGGCGCCGGGGACGGCAACTTTAGGGTGATACTCCCCGCCACTATTCACTATGCTTTTGTTAATTCCCTGATAGCCAAGAACTGGACCCCTCGGGACATCCGGATGCCCGACGGTGGGGTGGCTAGGCTCGAGAGGTTCGGCATGACCGGCCGCCAGGACCGGTTCATCCTGGGGGCCCAGCTGATAGGAACCGACAGCAAGGGATCCCCCTTCGACTCGGTGGTTAACTTTGTGGGGCGCCCCTCCTACGACGTGGCCACTAGGACCGTGGCCATAGAGGACCTTCAGGTGGAGTCCGACGGGTCATTGGCGTTCCTGAACGATTCGGTGGCCCCCGCCCTGAGGGACCTGCTCCGCTTCCCCATCGGGGATCAGCTGGACCAGCTGAGCCAGGGCCTTCAGGGGGCCCTGTCGGGGCTCAGCTACGGTGGGGCCAGGCTGGACTTCCGCTCCACCAGCTTCGGGGTGATCGGCGTCTCCGCCGACTCCCAGGGGATGCACGCCAAGGTCCAGGCCCAGGGGACCGTCACCGTATCTTTAAAGTAGGCCTGGCAGGGCTTAGATATAGATGAAAATCATGTAATAGGGGGGATCTATGATGAGGTTAGGAAAGGGAATCAGGGGGTTGGTCCTATCGTTTCTTTTGGTGGCCCTCTTGGCCTGCGCCGGTGAGGCCAAGACCGCGCTGGTGTTCCAGACGGACTTCGGCCTCAAGGACGGGGCTGTGTCCGCCATGAAGGGGGTGGCGTTCGGGGTGGATCAGGATCTTCCGATGTTCGACCTTACCCACGAGATCCCCGCCTTCTCCATCTGGGACGGGGCGTACCGCCTCTACCAGACCCTGGAGTTCTGGCCCAAGGGCACGGTCTTCGTCTCCGTGGTGGATCCCGGGGTGGGCACCGAGAGGAAGCCTGTGGTGGTGAGGACCAAGTCGGGACACTACGTGGTCACCCCGGACAACGGCACGGTTACCTTGATCATGGATTCCATAGGGATCGACCAGGTCAGGACCATAGACGAGACCAAGCACCGACTGAAGGGCTCCGAGCGGTCCTATACCTTCCACGGCCGGGATCTCTTCGCCTACACGGGGGCCAAGCTCGCCTCCGGCAAGATATCCTTCGAGGAAGTGGGCCCCCTCCTAAAGGGTCAGCCGGTGCGGATCCCCTATCAGAGGGCGGAGATCAAGGACGGGGCGGCGTTGGGCACCATACCGGTGTTGGACGTCCAGTACGGCAACGTGTGGACCAACATAGGGGCGGATCTGTTCGATAGCTTCAAGCCCTCCAAGGGGAAGCTCTACGAGGTAAGGATCCTCAAGGAGGGCAAGGAGGTATATAGGGGCACGGTGCCATTCGCGGACACCTTCGGCGACGTGCCGGAGGGGAAGCCCCTTCTCTACTACAACAGCCTCATGAACCTGTCGCTGGCCCTCAACATGGACAGCTTTGCCGACAAGCACAAGGTCTCCTCCGGTCCCGAGTGGTCTGTGGTGGTCCGTCCCGTCAAGTAATGGGTCCAGGGGCCCGGGTGAAGCCCGGGCCCCTTCCTTGTGATCAATCCCTGCCTATGGAGATGATGTCCGTGAGGAGCGCCTGGGCGGTCTCGTCCCGCCCCGCACCGGGACCTGAGACGGTGACCTTTCCCAGGTGATCGGTCCAGATGGTGGCGGCGTTCACCGCCCCTCCGATCCCGTGGAGCGGGTGGTCCGTCTCCAGCTCCTGGGGTCTCACTTGGGCCATTATCGACTCCCCTTGGGTCCACAGGGACGCCACCAGCTTCACCGACCGGCCGGATCTTGCCGCCCTCTCCACCTGCTCCCCGGTCAGCCCCGATATGCCGGTGCGGTCCACCTGGTCAACCCCTATCTCCCGCCGGAACGCCACCCAGGCTAGGATGCATAGCTTGACCGCCGGGTCGAAGCCCTCCACGTCGGCGGTGGGGTCCGCCTCCGCGTACCCCAGATCCTGGGCCTCCTCGAGGGCCTCCGGGTAGCTGAGTCCCTGGGCCATCCGGGTAAGCATGTAGTTGGTGGTGCCGTTGAGGATCCCCTCTATCCTGGATATGGAGCAGCCCGCCAGGCCGTTCCTTATGAGGCTTATCAGGGGGGTCCCGCTCATCACCGCCCCCTCGTAGAGGAACTTGAGCCCCCGCTCCCGGGCCATCTCCTCCAGCTCCCGGGCCGCCACCGCCAGGGGCCCCTTGCTGGTGGTCACGAAGTGGGCCCCGGACGACAGGGCCCCGCGGGCGTTGGAGAGCCCCGGCTCCCCGGTCCGGAGGTCCGTTGGGGTGGCGTCCGCCACCACCGTGGCGCCCATGGACTTCACCACCTCGGACACGTCCCCCCGGAAGGCCTCGGGCAGGGCCCCCCGGTCCAGCATCTCCAGGACCGCCCCGGGGTCCAGCCCCTGGGAATCCGCCGCGGCCCCCACTCGGGGATCCCCCACGTACACCAGCCTCATCCTGACCCCGTATGCCCCCTCCAGGTGCCGTCCCTTCCGGTTCAGTATCCCTATCAGGGCCTTGCCCACGTTGCCGCACCCCAGAAGGGCTATCCGCTGCTCCAACCCAGATCCCCCCTTGGATTTTTTAGGGAGAAGTATAGCACACCCCCGGAGGGAACGAGGGGAAGACCATCTTGATGACCCGGTCTATCAGCGGTGGCTCCCCGATGTTCAGGTCCGTTACCACGCAGCGGCCTATTACCTCCTCCTGCCCTCCGCGCTTCACGCTCCAGATGTTGTGTAGCACCGTTGGGTTGAGGCCCTGGGAGCCGGTGTAGAGCATCACGTGCCCCCGCATGTAGAGGATGGTCATGAAGGGTACCCCCCGTTCGACTATGGTCCTGGCCTTGGCCGTCCTCCCCAGGTTGGACAGGTCCACGCCGGGCAGGTCCCCTTGCCCCCTGGAGTTCCTTGGGATCCAGCTGCCGAAGGGGGTGAAGATGTCCCGGGTGGTGGAGGAGCAGTCCCGGTTCCAGTTCTGGCCCCCCCAGCCGTAGGGCTGCCCCAGCATGGATGAGGCGATCTGGGACAGCAGCTCCCGGCTGGGCTCGAGCGGAAAGGGCTTGAGGGTCCCCTCGGGGGCCCGGGCGGGCACCAGGGAGGCGGTACCTTCAGAGGGATCCCAGCGGACCACCATTGGCTCACCGTCCTCCCCCATGGGGATGAGGGCGCCTATGTGGGCCTCCAGGGCGGAGATCCCGGAGGTGTAGGTTATTACCGTCCGGTCCCTCACCACCGCCAGCATGGGCATGCTCATGATCCGGGTCATCAGAGGAGGGTCCACTATGGCCACCGCGTCCTCCCGAACCCAGCCGGAGGCCCAGGGGGTGGTGACCAGTAGCCACCCCCCACCCCGGCGGGTGATGGACAGGGGCTCCATGGGGTGGACCGTGCCGTTCTGTAGCCGGTCGAAGGGGTACGACGTCTTAGGCCCCCCGGGGGGCTCGAAGAGCGGTTCTTCGGTGGGCAGGACCCTTAGGTGGGCCTCCTTGATGGAGATCCCCTTCAGGTTCACCGCCGCGGCGGAGAGGGCTCGGTTTAGCCAGGCCTCCTTGGTGCTCCGGTCCACGGGCCGCAGGTTGCTCCCCAGGTGCTGGCCGTTCAGGATCTCCTGGTGCCATCCGGTCCAGTTCTCCTCCCGGGCCTCCTGGGTCCAGGGCCTGAAGTATCGCTCCAGGAAGGCCCCGGCGGGCCCGTTGGAACGGACCTCATTCCCCAGGGCGACGGGGCTGGTTAGGGTGCACAGCAGGAGCGAAAGGGGGATCAGCTTCAGCATGTGGCGCATTTAAAAAACCTCCCGGGTAGGATCTACCCGGGAGGTTATCACATGATGAGCTCCGGTCCTAGTAGCGGTTTCTGGACGGGGTCCTGGGCCGCTGGGTTCCCTGGCTCTGGCGGGGCTCCGACCTGGAGAAGCCATCCAGCCCCTCCCTGGCCAGGTTGTCCCTCCGGCGCTCTATTTGGGATGCCGCGTAGGGGGAGAGCTCCACGAAGGCGCAGCGGTCCTTAAGCTTTATGTTGCCCACGTCCTCCCGCCGTATTCCGAGCCCCCTGCAGAGGGCCCCCAGCAGGGTGCCCACCTCCCATCCGTCCTCCCTTCCGGAGGAGAAGCGCATGGTTACCGAGCCGGACACCAGCTTCCTAAGGGGTCGCTGGTCCCGGGCCTTTGGCCTGTCGGCTCTCCGGCTCCTGGCCATCTCCGCCTGGACGTCCTCCTGGATGGAGTAGCCCTTGGGGATCCCCTCGAAGGAGCGGCTGAGCAGCCCCGCCACGATCAGCTGGGCGTCCTCCCGCTGGAGTATCTCCTCCGCCCAGTCCATGTAGTCCTCCCCCTCGGCGGGGTTCTCCACGCACCAGCGCTCGATCTCCGCCCGGGTGAGGGACTCCAGCTCCTCTGCGTCGGGAGCGGGGAGCCACTCCACCTCCAGGGAGGTGCCCCGGATCATCCCCCGGAACTCCCCCGCCTCCCGGGCGGTGAGTAGGATGAGGTTGCGGCCCTCCTGGCCCGCCCGGCCGGTTCTGCCGCTCCGGTGGATGAAGGTCTCCAGGCACCCGGGCAGGCCGAACTGGATCACGTGGGATACGCCGCTTATGTCCAGCCCCCGGGCTGCCACGTCGGTGGCCACAAGGATCTGGCTCCTTCCCCGGCGCAGGTTCTCCAGCGCCATGTTCCTCTCCCGCTGGGTCATGTCCCCGTGAAGGGCCGAGGCCTTGAAGCCCTCGTCGCATAGCCGCTCCGCCAGCTCCTGGGTCTGTAGCTTGGTGGCGCAGAACACGATCCCCCGGCGGGGCCTCTCGAAGAGGAGCACGTTGGCCAGCCCCTCGAACCGCCGTCTGGCAGGTATTATGTAGGCCCTCTGGACTATGTCGTCATGCTTGGCCGCGTCCTCCACCAGGGAGATCTTCCGGGGGGCGTCCAGGTACTGCTTGGCCAGGGTCACCACTTCCTCCGGCATGGTGGCGGAGAAGAGCCAGCTTCTCTCCACCTGGGTCATGGCGGCCATGATGTCCTCCAGCTCGTCCTTGAAGCCCAGGTCCAGCATGTGGTCCCCCTCATCCAGCACCAGGCTCTCCACCAGGTCCGCCCGGAAGGTTCCCCGCCTTATGTGGTCCAGCACCCGCCCTGGGGTGCCCACCACCACCGCGGCCCCCTCTCGAAGGGCCTTGACCTGCCTCTCCATGTCCATGCCACCCACCAGGGAGGCCACCCGGATCCTGAGGTCGTAACCCAGCCACTGGAACTCCCGGGCGGTCTGAAGGGCCAGCTCCCGGGTGGGGGAGAGGACCAGCACCTTAGGGGACCTCTCGCCGAACTCCATTCGGTTGAGAAGGGGGAGGGCGAAGGCCAAGGTCTTGCCGGAGCCGGTCTTGGCCTGGACTATGAGGTCCCCGTCCACCAGGGTGGGGTCCTCCAGCATGCTGACCTGAACCGGCATGGGATGCTCGAACCCCTTGCGCCTGAGGGCGCTGAGGAGCTCATCCCGAAGGGGATACTGATCGAAACGTTTGTTGGTGTTCAAAGTGTTACCTCCTGAAGTTGTAAAGGGCCGGGTTTCCCGCCGTCCCAGTCCCCTATACCCCAAGAGCCAACTGGCTTGCACTCAACGGCGTTACAAACGGACCAAGCGGAAAACTCTATTCCCTTTAGGTTGATTTGGAACTCCCCGGTGAGCACTAAAAAAAGGAGCGCGACCCGGCGCTCCCTTTTTAAGTACCCCGTAAAGTCACCAGATCATTATGGGCCTTTGCGGCCATTTGTCAACCTCGAATGGGGATGATCGGGGGATCCACCTCACCTCAGCACGAATATGGCCCCGGCCCCTATGGCCACCCCAAGGGCGAGGAGCGCCAAGAGCGCGGCGATGCGGATCAGGATCGTGGTGGGGGAGGCGGGTAGCAGGGACCTTACGTTGGGCATCGAAGGCCTTGGCAGCCTTAACCCACCAAGAAGCCCCTTTATCCTGTCCATCACCCCTGCGGCGGACCCCTGACGGGGATCCACCTCCTCGGGGCCCGAGGATGCATCAGCCCCCTCCTGGGCCGGGGTCATCTCCTCCATCGCCTCCGCCGATGAGGCCTCCGTGAGGGCCTGATCCGGTTCCGGTGCGGCATCCGGCGCCTCCAGGCGGTCGCCATCCTCAAAGTCCTCCACCTGCGGGGCCCCGGATAGGATCCTGTCAATCTCCTCGGCGGAGGGCTCGTCGGCCTTTGGGCCCTCCGGGAGGGTCGCTTCCTGCCCCAGATCCTCCGGTAGCTCACCTTGATCGTCGGCCTCCGGGATGGGGAGGTCCTCCGGTTCCTGGGCGATGGCGGATCTCCTGGGGGCGGTGGATGCGTCGGCGCCGCAGGAGGTGCAGAACATGGCGTGCCCCTCGTTCAGCTCACCGCAGCTTGGGCAGACCTTGGGGTCCGGGTCCTTCACCCCCTCCGCGGCCAGAGGGGAACCGCACAGGATGCAGAACCTGGCGCTGGAGGAGTTGTTGTAGCCGCAGCTACTGCAAAGCATCTGAATCACCTCCCGGGGAGGGCATGACTGGCTTCCCCTATGTTAGCACAGGAAGAAGTATTATAATTATTTAAAACCCATGGAGGTGATGACCCGGTGGGAGAGGACAGGAAGGATAGGCGAGGCTACAGGAGCTGGGATTTTCTTAAGGGACTGGGGGAGGATCACTTGGAGGGGGCCCTTGGCTTCATGTCCCGCTGCAAGACCGAGCGGGAGGCGGTGAGGCATCTGGCCTCCGCCCTTGCCCAGGCGGGCTTCGGCCAGGATGGCCAGGTGACCCAGCGGGGCACCTTCGTAAACCTTAAGGGTCGGGCCATCGGCGCCTACAGGCCCGGCAGGCGTCCCGCTCGGGAGGGGGTCAGGATCGTGGCATCTCACGGGGACTCCCCCAGGATAGATATAAAGCCCAAGCCCCTCTACGAGGACAAGGGGCTCCTCATGGGGGACTGCCACTACTACGGGGGCATAAAGCAGTACCAGTGGGTCAACGTGCCCCTGGAGCTGAGGGGAGAGGTGCACCTCAAGGACGGCACGGCGGTGGAGCTGGACGGATCCCAGTTCCGGCTAGTGATCCCCGATCTGGCCCCCCATCTGGACAGGAACATGGACGCCCGCAAGGCCAGCGAGACCATAAAGGGGGAGGACCTGGACGTGATCCTGGGCCATCGTCCAGGGGATAGCGACGTCAAGGGGGCGGTGCTGGGGCTCCTCAAGGACCGTTACGGGTTCGGCGAGGAGGATCTGGTCTCCGCGGACCTGGCCCTGGTGCCTCAGGGGGACGCGTTTCTGGGGGGCGTGGACGGTTCGCTCCTCATATCCTACGGGCTGGACGATAGGATCTGCACCTACACCTCCTTCGAGGCCTTCATGGGGGCCCGGGACCTGGAGCAGGGGGCGGTCTTCCTGTGCCTGGATCGGGAGGAGATAGGTAGCGAGGGGGTAGGGGGTGCCCAGGGGGCGCTGATCCGGCTCCTCCTTTCCTACGTCCTGGAGGCGGAGGGGGCTTCGGGGCCCTTCGATCTGGAAAGGGCCCTGGCGGCGTCGGAGGCCATAAGCGCCGACGTGACCGAGGCCTACAACCCCATGTACAAGGACGCCTTCGACCATAACCAGTTGCCGGTGGCGGGGGACGGGCCCGCCATGATGAAGTTCACCGGCGTGAAGGGCAAGTACGACGCCAGCGAGAGCCGGGGGGAGTTCGTGGCCCGGGTCCGCGCCAGGCTGGACGGGGCCTCGGTGCCCTGGCAGGTGGGGAGCCTTGGCAAGGTGGGAACCGGTGGAGGCGGCACGGTGGCCAAGTACCTGGCCCGGTACGGCATGGACGTGCTGGACCTGGGGCCCGCAGTCATCTCCCTGCACGCCCCCTATGAGATAATGAGCGCCGCGGACGTGACCGCCACGGTGGCGGCCTACCGGGCGTTCTACGAGAGGTGATCCACCGGGGCGGACCGTCCAGGTCCGCCCCGATTCGGCCCATTGCTTATAAGGGGGGATTCGCATTACCGGTCTCATCCTGGCGTCCATGCTCATCCTGAAGGACGTTCAGCTCCACTACGAGGTCCACGGCTCCGAGGGGCCACCGTTGCTCATGATCGCCGGGCTCGCCTCCGACGTCTCCAGCTGGCAGTCGGTGTTGCCGGAGCTCTCCAAGCGCTTCCGGGTCATCCTGGTGGACAACCGGGGGGTGGGCAGATCCAAGCCGGAGGACCCGGAGATATCCATAGGTCTCATGGCGGACGATTGCGCCGCCCTCATAGACCACCTGGGCTATGGACCGGTGCACGTGTTGGGCCACTCCATGGGGGGCATGGTGGCCATGGACCTGGCCATCCGGCATCCCCAGAAGGCGAGGAGCCTGGTGCTGGCCGCCACCGGGGACCGGGTATCGGGGCGCAACGCCATGCTCTTCTCGGACCTGGCGGACCGGTACGACCGAGGAGGGGACCTGGCGGATTTCTACCGGACCATCCTCTACTGGATCTTATCTCCTCCCTTCTTCGAGGACCGGGGGATGGTCGATGAGGCGGTGGACTACCTGTTGGCCTACCCGTATAAGCAGTCCCCCCGTTCATTCCGGGGCCAGGTGGAGGCCATAACGTCCTTCCGGGGGCTGGACCTTGGGAGGATCCAGTGCCCCACCCTGGTTTTGGCGGGGGAGCGGGACCTGCTCTTCCCCCTGGAGGAGGCCAGGGATCTGGCCCGCCGGTTGAGGGGCGCCCAGATCCGGGTCCTGGCCGGGGCGGCCCACTCGGTCCACGAGGAGAGGCCCGCGGAGTTCGTGGCGGCAGTGGAGGGTTTCATCAAGGGGGTGGACAGGTGAACATAAGGAAGTACATATACGTGGACTACGAGAACCTGCCGGGCGTCCAGCTGGAGAGCATAGACGACGCCAAGATCTTCATCTTTCTCGGGGAGAACCAGAAGAAGATCCCAGCGGAGACCATAAAGAGGATCCAGCCCATGGGTGACCGGGTGGAGTGGATAACCATAAGCGGCGTGGGGCGCAACGCCTTGGACTTCCACATCGCCTACTACCTGGCCAGGAACCACAAGGACCCATCCGCCTGTCACTACATAGTCTCCATGGACGCGGGGTACGACCCGCTGATCAGACACGTGGCCACCTTCGGCCAGCGGGTCAAGCGGATAATAAGCCTGGAGGACATAAAGGAGAGGCCCGCCCTCCGGGAGGACCTGGTGCCCAAGTACGGCAAGGTTAAGGAGATCCTCAGGAAGCAGGACAAGTCCCGGCGGCCCAAGTCCAGGAAGACCCTTGCCTCCAGCATCGAGACCCTCTTCCAGGGGCAGGTAAGCAAGGAAGACGTGGAGTTAATGGTGGAGCACCTCTTCCGGGAGAGGTTCATGGAGGAGAAGAACCGGCGGATAACCTACCTTGACTGACGGGGTGGGGAAGGCCCCACCCCGCTCAGGCTCAGCTGAAGCTCACCCTGGGGGCGCTCCTCTCTGCCGGATCCTCCAGCTGGAAGAAGTCCCTCTTGCCGTAGCCCATCATCCGGGCCACCAGGAGGCTCGGGAATGCGTCCACCATGATGTTGTAGTCCCTGACGGTGCCGTTGTAGTACCGCCGGGCCAGCTGGATGTCGTTCTCCAGCTCCCCCAGCGTTCGCTGGAGCTCCGTGAAGTTCTCCGACGCCCGAAGCTGGGGATAAGCCTCTGCCACGGCGAAAAGGGTCCTCAGCGTCTGGGTAAGCCCGTTCTCCACCTGGGCCCGCTCGCTCACCGACGAGGCGGACGTGAGTTGGTTGCGCAGCCGGGCCACCTCTTCGAAGATCTCCCGCTCGTGGGCCGCGTAGCCCTTGACGGTCTCCACCAGGTTGCCCACCAGGTCCCATCGCCTCTTGAGCTGCACGTCCACCCCGCTCCAGGCCTCGTCCACCATGTTCCTCAGTTTGACGAAGCGGTTGTATATTCCCAGGAACCACAGGAGCAGAACCCCTAAAACCCCCAATGCGATCAGAAGGACCATGTCCAACCTCCTCTCCAGTATCCTTGATCCTTTATCTCCTACCATCCACCCCCGCCGCCGCCACCTCCCCCTCCGCCGGATGAGCCCCCACCCCCGAAGCCCGAGGACGACCCAGGCGGGGTGGAGGCGGATGCGATGGAGGACGCCAGGCCACTGGACAGGGACTCCCCGAAGTCCCTGCCCAGGTCCATCAGGTTCCCATGATACCAGAGGGGAACGTAGGCGTGGGATACCTCACCCCTGCTGGCCGCCTCCTGGGCCATCTGGGAGAACCTCTCGGACCAGCGGTTCTCCACGTCCAGCGCCATGGCGTAGGGAAGGTACGACTCGAAGGTCTGAAGGCTCATCTCCGGCGGGTTGAGCCGATCCAGCCGGTCCTTCTCGGTTATGGCCAGGAACATCTTGAACCCCTCCAGCTCGTCCATCAGCCTTCGTCCCTCCCGGGTGGGGGCCTTCATCAGCCCCTTGAAGACCCCGCACAGGGTCCCAAGGAGGATGATCTGCCCGGTGGGTACCGGCCCGAGCACCGATTGCAGGATGTAGATGCCGAAGAGCTCCCCTGCAAGGAATGGGAGGAAGAATAACGTCAGGAACAGGGCCTTGAAAAAGGACCTGAAGGACCGGTAGCTGCGGAAGCCCCTCCAGGCGCCGATCACGTTCATACCCAGCACCATGATCCCCACGGTCCAGCCGGTTAGCCAGAGTCCCATGAAGAGCCCAAGCCCCTCCTGGACGTCCAGGGCGCTCGCCATGAGGGCTCCCACGGACAGAAGGCTGAGCAGGACCCCCCCTAGCCAGGGAAGGGTGTTGGACCTGTAATAGGTACCCTCCAGCTGGTCCTCCGCCAGACCCTTCAGGGCGGTTAGGGCGTTCCTGAGCCGCTGGTGCTCCCCCTGAACCAGGGATATCTCCTTGGTCCCCATGGTGAAGAGGTTGGCCAGCACCACCGCCAGTTCCCTGGGCAGGCTCCTCATGTCCTCCGCCTTTAGGGTTATCAGGTAGTTCCTGCCCGCCCGGTCGATGGTCACGAACCCCTTGACCGCCGCGTCCACGATGGCACAGGCCAGACACTTGTGATCGAACCCCATCCGTATCAGGGCCCTGGCCATTGGAGGGGAGAGCCCCTCCGGGGGGTAGAAGCGGGGGATTACGGTCCCCCTTTCCGGATCCCTGCCCACCCGGTACCAGGTGATGAAGAGGAAACCCACCGCCAGGGCCCCTAGGGCGTAGCTCAAGGCCCGCCAGAGCCGGGCGGTGAGCCCAAGGACCTTAGGGGGCACGTTGCGGACGATACCCTTGGGAAATGCGGCCGCCACCGTGAGCCCCTCGTAGGGGCCCAGGGGCTTGGTGGTCCAGAAGAGGGCGCTACCGTCGTCGTCGATCTTGAACTTGGCGTCCCTGCCGGTGCTCCCCATTGGGCCAGTGAAGGCGTCCAGCTTGGTGAAGTGGCCTCCCTTGGGCAGGTATATCCTGCAGGCGGCGGAGGCTATGGGGAGGGCCCAGCCGTTGCCAGTCACGTTCCAGTAGATCTCGTCGTGCCGATCGAAGAAGCCCACCTGCCTTGCGGTCCTGTAGGTCACGTCGTAGCGGTACCGTCCCGGCGGCAGGATCACGTCCTTGGACCCTATGTAGACCCTCACGCCGTTGCTGACCCCCTCGGTGTGCCAGGCCTCCGGCTTGCCGTCCCGGAGCACCCTCTCCACCTTGAAGGGGACCCGGACGGTCCTGCCCTCCCGATCCCGGTAGGTGGTGGGGAAGTCCCTGTATATGCCGCGCCTTATCAGGTTTCCCTCCGCCCGGACCACGATGGTCTCCGTGACGGTCAGATCCCCCTTCTCGGATATCCTGACAAGGCTGCCGAAGCTCAGTATGGCCTCCGACGCCACCGCCATGGACCCAAAACCCAGAACTGCCGCCAGGGCCAACCCCAGGATCATCGCTCCGAAGGATCTCCTCATCCAATCACCCCCCACGGGGCCAGGACCCCGCGTTTCGAGCCTTCATTATATCGCCACTACGCAATGTGGCGATATGGATTCTTGAAATATAATCCAGGGGAAGGGATCGATTTACGGGGGGTGTTCTTCTTGGCCACCATGAAGGACGTGGCGGCCCTGGCGGGGGTGGACAAGGGGACCGTCAGCCGGGTGCTGAACGGGGATCCGAGGATATCCGCCGCCACCGCCGAGAGGGTGTGGGAGGCGGTGAGGGCCCTCAACTATAGGCCCGACAAGGTGGCCAGCGGGCTATCCCGAGGCACCAGCGGGCTCGTGGCGCTGGTGCTGGCCAACGCTTCCGCCTGGTGGGTGGGGCCTCTCCTGGAGGGGATGGCCCGGTCTTTGGGATTGAAGGGCAGGGGGATCCTGGTATTGGGACAGGGCTGGTTTCGGTCGATCCCGGAGGAGCTGGCATCTCGCCGGGTGGACGGGGCGGTTTGGATGGGTCCCCTGGAGGGGGAGGTAGAGGTGTCGTTCCCGTTGGTGTGCTGGGGGCTGGACGTGGGGCCCCACTCGGTGGGTTTCTCGCTGGACCGGCTCCAAGGATCCATCCTGGAGGCGGTGGGCCCCTTCCGCTACGTGGGTTACGGCTGGAGCCCCTTCTCCCAGCTGGAGGGGGCGGCGGACCCCTCCGCCTCGGTGGCGGTGGTGGACCTGGCGTCCGGACCGTTTCCGCCGGGGCAGGTCCTGGGGGGAGATGTGGTCCTCTGCGGCCCCCCGCCGGGGGTGCGGGGGAGGCTGTGGGTTCCCTTCAGCCCCATGGAGGTGGGGACCGCGTTGGGCCGGACGCTTCTCCTGGCAAGTAGGGCTAGCGCCCGGCCCCTCCGGGTGAGGCTGGAGGCGAGGCTGGAGGCTCAAGGCTAGGCCCCGGGCCTACTTCATCCTCTGGTTTATCTCCGTCAGTGTGACCCGGGTCAGCTCCGATCGGGGCAGAAGCTTAAGGATCTCCCAGCCTATGTCCAGCGACTCGGATATGTCCCGGTCCTCCTCCTGTCCCTGGCGGAGGAAGCTCTCCTCGAAGGCGGTACCGAAGGCCAGGGACTGCTTGTCCGCCGGGGAGAGCTCCTCCTCCCCAACCACCGACGCCAGGGCCCTCACGTCCTGGACCCGGCTGTAGGATGCGAAGAGCTGGCTCGCCAGGTTTGGGTGGTCCTCCCGGGTGTACCCCTTGCCTATGCCGTCCTTCATCAGCCTGGACAGGCTGGTCAGCACGTCTATGGGGGGGTATATGCCCTTGGAGTTAAGCTCCCGGGAGAGCACTATCTGTCCCTCGGTTATGAAGCCCGTTAGGTCCGGGATCGGGTGGGTGATGTCGTCATTGGGCATGGTAAGGATGGGCAGCTGGGTAACGCTACCGGGCCTGTCCTTGAGCACCCCCGCCCGCTCGTAGAGGCTCGCCAGGTCGCTGTAGAGGTACGAGGGGTACCCCTTTCGGCTGGGAACCTCCCCGGCGGCCACCCCTAGCTCCCTCAGGGCCTCGCAGTAGTTGGTCATGTCGGTTATTATCACCAGCACGTGCATCCCCAGCTCGAAGGCCAGGTATTCCGCGGTGGTCAGCGCCATCCTGGGGGTGGCTATCCGTTCGATGACCGGATCGTCCGCCAGGTTGAGGAATGTAACCATGTTGGCGTTTCTGCCCCGCTGGGACAGCTCCCTCATGAAGAAGGCCGCGTCGTCGTGCTTTATGCCTATGCCGGCGAAGCACACCGCGAAGCTCTCGTCCCCCACTATCCTGGACTGGGTGGCTATCTGGACCGCCAGACGGTTGTGGGGGAGCCCGTTGCCGGAGAAGATGGGCAGCTTCTGGCCCCTTATCAGGGTCGTCAGGGTGTCTATGGCGGATATGCCGGTGTGGATGAAGTTCCTGGGGTACCTCCGGGCCACCGGGTTGAGGGGGAGGCCGTTGACCGACACCCTCTTCCCGCCGTACACGGGTCCGCAGCCGTCTATGGGCTCCCCGATGCCGTTGAAGGTCCTCCCCAGCACCTGTCTTGACAGGGGCATCTCCAGGGGGCGCTTGAGGAACCGGACCGACGTGGAGGAGGGGACCAGGTCCTGGGTGCCCTCGAAGACCTGTACCGTGATGGCCTTCTGGCTCACCAGCACCACCCGGCCGCGCCTGGTGGACCCGTCCGCCCCAGTCACCTCCACCAGCTCCCCGTAGCCAACCCCCGGCACCGGGTCCATGAAAATGAACGGGCCGGTTATCCGGTTCAGACCCTTGAATTCAGCGGTAGCCAAGGTCCGTCACCTCCCCGTGGCGGCGGTCCGCTCCCGGGCCACCCGCTCAATGTGGGCGTCCAGCCGCCGTTTGTGATCGTCGAAGGCCCTTAGGTCGTTGGCGGGCAGCTCCCGCAGGTGCGCCATGGCCTCCACCGACTCGTGCCCCTTGATGAGCGACAGGGGGACTCCCTTCTTTATGAGCCCCTCGCATCGGTCGTGGAAGTATATGATCCTGTCCAGGATGGCGAAGCCCTTTGAGGGTGGTGAGTAGGCGTCGGGCCCGAAGGCGCTCTGCTGGAGGTAGCCGTTCTTTATCAGGAAGGCGGTGAAGGCCACCAGCTTCTGCTGGTCGGGGAGCACGTCCTCCCCGACCAGCCTTATTATCTGCTGGATCTTGTTGTCCTCCGCCAGGATCTGGCTGGCCCGGGTCCTCAGGTCCTTCCACCGGGGGTCCACCTGGGCGGCGAACCAGTCCTCCACTTCCCGGGCGTACTCGCTGTAGGAGTCCAGCCACGAGATGGCGGGGAAGTGCCTGGCGTTGGCCAGGGACTTGTCCAACCCCCAGAAGCAACGGATGTACCTCTTGGTGTGCCGGGTCACCGGCTCGGTGAAGTCCCCCCCGGGGGGTGACACCGCCCCTATGATGGTTACGCTCCCGGTCTCGCCCCCCAGGGTTATGACCCGCCCGGCCCGTTCGTAGAACTCCGCCAGACGGCTCGGCAGGTAGGCGGGGAACCCCTCCTCGGCGGGGATCTCCTCCAGTCGGCCGGATATCTCCCTCAGCGCTTCCGCCCACCGGCTGGTGGAGTCCGCCATGAGGGCCACGTGGTAGCCCATGTCCCGGAAGTACTCCGCTATGGTTATGCCGGTGTATATGGAGGCCTCCCGGGCCGCCACCGGCATGTTGGACGTGTTGGCGATCAGGATGGTCCTCTCCATCAGGGGCCTGCCGGATCTGGGGTCCTCCAGGACCGGGAACTCCTCCAGCACGTCGGTCATCTCGTTTCCCCGCTCGCCGCAGCCGATGTACACCACCACCTGGGCCTCGCTCCACTTGGCCAGCTGATGTTGGGTCACCGTCTTGCCGGTGCCGAAGCCGCCGGGGATGGCGGCGGTACCCCCCTTGGCGATGGGGAATAGGCCATCGATGACCCGCTGTCCGGTCACAAGGGGCTCGTTTGGAAGCAGCCGCTCCCGGTATGGCCTGGGCATCCTGACAGGCCAGCTCTGTGCCAGGTGGACGGGGGTCACCCTTCCGGACCCGTCCGCCACCTTCACCACCCAGTCACGGGTGCGCAGGCTGCCCGAGGGCTGGACCTCCACCACCTCCCCCTCAACGCCGGGGGGCACCATGATCCGGTGGACCATGAGGGGCGTCTCCTGCACCTCCGCCACCACGGTCCCAGGGGAGACCATCTGTCCCCTCCGGGCGGTAACGGTCACGTCCCACCGGGCGTCCAGGTCCAGCTGTTCCACCTGGGCCCCGGGGGTTATGTATATCCCCTGGCTCTCCATCAGCCTCTCCAGGGGACGGCCGATGCCATCGAAGAAGCCCCCGATGAGCCCCGGCCCCAGGGTTATCGACAGGGACCTACCGGTACCCCGGATGGGCTCTCCAACCTTCAGCCCCTGGGTATCGTCGTAAACCTGGATAAGGGCCTCGTCGTCTTCCAGCCTTATGACCTCCCCCAGGAGCCCCAGGGATCCTATGTGGACCATCTCCCTCATCCCGAAGCTTCCCATGGAGGAGCCCCTTATGACCGGTCCGTTGACCATGGTCACGAACCCCATCTTGAGTTCTGACAAATCGCTTCCCCCCTAAAGAAGCTGAAGCAGCCTCTCGGCCAGCTTTTCGGATAGCTCCTGGGCCCTGGCCTGCCAGTCCAGCCGGACCTCCCTTCGTCCATCCTGGGAGGCGAGCCACAGCCCCCCCAGGATGGGGGCCGGCTCCGGGTCGAAGGAGACCCGGGCATCGGGCATGTTGGTCTTCACCAGCCAGGCCACCTGATCCCCCAGGCTGGAGTCGTTGGCCGATAGGCGGATCAGGTACGCCCCCTCCATCCCGGCGGACTCGATGCCCTCCATGGCCAGCCCCGCCAGGATCATGGGGTAGTCGTCCCGCTCCCTCAGCTTAACCAGCTCCTCCCGGAGCATTGCCAGGGCCTCGGAGATGAGCCGGTTCTGGTATCTAAGCGTCTCCAGGGAGTCCTCCCGCTCGGCATTTATCACTTGCCTTAACCGTACCTCCTCTGCCCTGCGGCGGGCGTCATCCAGGATCATCTCCTCCTCCTTGGCGAGACGATCCTCCTGTTCCCTTAGCCAGCCCTGCAGCTCCTCCCGGGCCTCCTGAAGGATCCGGTGCCTCTGGGCCTCCGCCTGGTCCAACAGGAGCTCCTTGAGGGCGCTAAGCTTGTCGTCTCCGGTGGTCATCCCATATTCACCCCTATGGCTTCCTGAACGTAGCGGGTCAGGAAGTCCTCCCCCCGCCTGGTACCGTGCCGGTCCGGTATCTCCACCAGCAGGGGTAGCTCCCCGCTCTGCCTGATCTGCCTCACCTTCTCCGGCGCCGCCTTGGCGGCCAGCTCGGTCACCAGGAGTATCCCCACGTCCCTCATCTCCCGGATCACCCGGTCGATGGCCTCCTCGGTGGCCTCCCGGCCGTGCACCACCACCCCCTCGATGCCCGCCAGCCTCATGGCCACCAGGGAGTCGTGGTTGTCGCTCACCAGGAACGCCCTCATGTCACATCTTGCCCATTATGAGGAGCGATACGATGACCCCGTAGATGGCGATACCCTCCGCCAGGCCCAGGTAGATAAGGGTGGTGCCCAGCATCTGGGGCTTCTCCCCCACCAGCCCAAGGGCGGCGGCCCCCACGCCGCTAACCGCCAGCCCTGCCCCCAGACAGGCTAGGCCGGTGGACAGGCTGGCCCCTATGAACCCAAGGCCGGACTGGGTCCCCGGCCCCGCGGCCGCCCCGGAGGAGGCCATGGCACCCCCCTCCGTCAGGGCCAGGGCGGCGCCGGTGAGCACCAAGAGGGCCGATACCCCCACCGCTGCCCGCAACACGCCCCTTGGGTTCCTTGGTACCCGCCTGATTAGCGCCAACCCCACCAACACGAGCCCCACTGGGGCAGATACGGTAATCATGAGTCCGATCATCTAGATACCCTCCTTTTGATGTCCTCTCGCCCGGATCAGAGGCCGCCTCCGATCCTGACCCTTGGGTTGTCCCATCCGATGGGCTTGAAGGTCCTACCACCCCCCCTGTAGAACTTGCTGAAGAACTCGTAGTACTCCAGCCTTAGGGTCTGGATGAAAACGATGAGCCCCTCCAGCCCCACGATCAGCAGGTTCCCCGCCACCAGGATCAGCCCCCGGAAGAAGAGTCCCCCGGGGAGGTCCTTGACCATGTCGGACAGCATCATCACCGCCAGGGAGAGGCCCACGTGGTTGAGGGCGAAGGCCGCCAGGCGGACGAACGAGGCGGTGTTGCTCAGGAAGGACATTATCCCGTGCAGCGCTTCGAAGGCCTGAAGGTACAGGGGCTCCTGATGGGACGTCTTGGACTTGAGCAACACCCGGGCCAGCACGTCCCGGAGAACCATGACCGCCACGAGCCCCGTGAGCCCCAAGGATATGACCCAGGAAGGCACCGGCAAAGCCACCCCCCGGAAGGAGGCGTACAGCACCGTGGCGGCCACCCAGTAGAACACCAGCCCCGCCAAGCCGCCCCCGTCGAACAGCAGCCGCCCGAAATCCCCCCGCCGGTACTGGGTCACCATGTTGAACACCATCCCGGTGGTGACCATCAGCATGCCCACCGTAACGGCGGTGCCTATGAGCCTATCCATATCGTGCATTGGGGAGAGCCACAGGGAGGGCAGGAGCCCCTCCACGCCGAAGGCGCTGCCGTAGAGGAAGCCGAAGATGATCGATGACGCGCCGGCGTAGTAGAGGACCGTGGCGAAGGAGCGCCGCATGATCCCCCGTCGCCTCATGAGCCAGGTGCCAGCCATCAGCATGAGGCCGTGCCCCACGTCCCCGAACATGAACCCGAAGAACAGGCAGAAGGTTATCGCCACCGCCAGCGAGGGGTCGATCTCCCCGTAGGAAGGGACGCTGTAGAGGGCCACCACGTCCTGGAAGGCCCGGACCAGCCTGGAGTTCCTGAGCATGGTCGGGGCCCAGTGGGCGTCCCCCCTCATGGGCATGTCCTGGACGGAGAAGATGGACCTGGGCGCCAGGGCCTGGACCCGGTCCTTGACATCCTGGAAGGTGTCCTCCGGTATCCAGCCGGAGAGGACGAACAGGCCGCTTATCTCCCCCCGCCCCTGGCACAGGTCGTATATGCGTTGCATGGTGTACACCCGGGAGAACAGTCTCTCGTAGTAGTCCCGGTTCTCGCTTAAGCGCCGCCGGGACGCCCCTTTCAGGGCCTCCATGGCCCGCCTTATCTTGGATATCTGCTCCTCCAGTTGGTCCACCCCTAGGGGAAGAGGGGGGTACTCCTTGAAGTAGATGGAGTTAAGTAGCTTCCTCATGTTGCCCTCGTACTCCGGGAAGGTCATCACCATGGCCCAGGTACGCCCCCCCTGGGAGCGGATCTCCCGGGCGATTATGGGGGACTCCTCGATGCTGTCCAGGAGCCGCTTGAAGTTCTCGTCGGAGGCGCTGCCCATGACCACCCGGAGGAACCTGGTCCCGGTCACGTCCTCCACGGACCGCCCCGCCTCCTCGAGGGCGGAGGCTAGTATCAGTGACGCCTCCAGGTGCTCCAGCCGGTCCTCCAGGGCCTCCAGCCTGTCCCGCCAGACCCTGACGGTGGAGGCCACCCTCTCCACCTCCTCCCTCAACCGATCCAGTGAGAGGGACTGGTCCACCGTGACCGGGAAGGGCTCCGGCATCTCCTCCCCCGCGGCGCTCCACAGGGAGGACAGTCCTGTGAGCAGCTCATCGTAGGGGTTGTCCCTCCGGGTGGTCACCTTGGCCCTTATGGACCCGTCGGATATGAGGTAGTCCAGCGGCATGGGCTGGAAACCCCCGGAGAGCACCATCTCCCGGGCCACCAGCTCCATCTCCTCCTTGGGCCCCACGATGGTGAGGGCCAGCATCCTCATCACTGCCACAGGGAATCCCCCCTCGCTATGAGAGGCCTCGAGAGGTACAGGGCGGCGCTCCGCCTGTCGTAGTCGTACCTCACGTCCTCGATGGCGGTTATCAAGTCCTCCACCTCCAGCTCCCGGATGTAGATGTAGCAGAAGACGGACCCGAAGGAGGGGGGGGTGCGCCGCAGGATCCCCGCCGCCTTGATGAACAGGTGCCTCTTCAGGTTCCGCTCCAGTCCCATGTCGTCCCCCATCACCTTGGGGTTGAACACGTGTCCGTAGGGGGTCCGCTGGAGCTCTTCGGCGAAGGAGGAGGGCCTCTCCGCCTTCGCCAGGGCCCTAAGGAACCCCAGTTGCAACCGGTGCCGGTGGGGCAGTAGTTGCCCCATGATCTCCTCGGCGCCCATGGAGAGGATGAACCTGCCCCGGTAGATGGTGTACAGGTTGAAGAGGTCCCACCGCTCCCCCAGGAGGGGACCTATGTGGCGGCGGTCGTCACGATCGAGCCTCCCCAGGGCCTTGTAGAGGTTGCCCTCGGTGGTCAGGTCCAGCGCCATCTCCGCGTTGAAGAGGTCCCTTACCTCCCCCTCCTGGAGCCTTTGGAGGGGTTGCCTGAGGGGCTGGTGGTAGCAGGTGCCCTTGAGGGCCTCCAGCACCTCCTGGAAGGTGGAGGCGGAGACAAGCACCTCCAGCCGGACCCTGGAGAGGGGCACCTGGAACATCCTCTCCACGCCGGGGGATGGGTCCCTTCGGCCCCAAAGGATCCGCCTCAGGACCGACTTGATGTTGTCCCCGTCCTTCCGCCATCCCCAGTGGACCAGGAGGTCCCTCCTGGGTCCCGTGAGGCGCCCGATGAAGTCCCCGGTCTCGCTCAAGGGGATGTGCTTCAGGGCGCTCTCCAGGTCCTGGCGGTGGACCTCCCCCATTGGCAACTTGGAGAGGTGGTCCCGGTAGCCCTCGTGGTGGGACAGCCGTTGGGCTATATCATCCACCCCGTCGGCGTTGAGCACCTCCCACAGATCCTGGTCCCCCAGGAGGTTGGATAGCATAACCCGGGCCTTGACCCCGCAGGATATGCTCTCCCCCTTGGAGGCCAGTCTCATGCCCCCCTCCTCCCGCTCAAGAGGGCCTCCGCCTCCTCGAGGGCTATGGCGGACGCCACCCGACGGCCGTTCTCCTCGAAGGCCTTCCGCATCCTCTCCCTCCTGGCCCTGCCGTTGTTCAGGATCTCCTCCGCCTCCGCCTGGGCGGCCCGCTGGGCGTTATCGATCAGGGCCGCGGCCCTTTGCTTAGCGGCGGATATCCTCATGTCCCTCTGGCGCATGAACTCCTCCTGGCCCCGGGCGATCATGCTCTCCGCCTCGTCCCGGGCCTCCTGCACGATCCTCCTGGCCTCCCCGTCGGCCCCCAGGAGCACCGCCAGGGTCTCCTCAAGAGATATCATCTCCGTTCACCCCCCTGTCCCTCCTTGGCGGCCTTCATCCTCACAAAGTCCTCCCTATCCATCTCCTCCAGCGCATCGGATATGAACCGGGCCGCCTCCCGGTTGTAGGGGATTATCACCTTCTTCAGGGCGTTGACCCGCCGATGGGTCTTCTTTATCTGGACCGTCAGGCGGTAGACCGAGTTCTCCACCTCCGCCAGCCTGGCCACCAGGGCCAGGACCCGCCGGGCGTTAACGTACGCCCTGTCCATGGCGCACGAGGTCCCTATGAGGGAGTAACTTGGGGATGGGGTCTCGTCGATGGGATCCACCTCGGGGATGTCGACCCCCATGATGGATCTGAGTCGGATGGTGATCTGGTCCGCAATGGGCACCGAGTTGGCCAGTTCCTCCACCGTGTCTATGCCAAGCGACACGTTGGCCCGCTTTAACGAGTCGTACGCCTCCTCGAACAGGGCCTTCATCTCCGCCTGACCTGTTTGGCCGTCTCCATGTGCCTCATCAGCTCCATCATGAGCACCTGCCGTTTGCGTTCCAGCAGGTCGTGTCCCTTCTTTGCCAGGTCCAGGACCCTTAGGACCTTCGATAGGTTGCCCCTTGTGGGTGCCATCTTGGAGCTCATGGACTCAACCCCCTTGGCTTGTGAGGGGCTTTGAGAAGTCCCTTTTTTGTCTTATCCTTCGACGGTGGCGTTGATTAGTGGATTCTACCGCCACCGGTAGTTTAAGACAATACCACGTCGACGAGGGAGGTATCGTGTGATGTTCTTTCTGTTCATAGGTGCCAGCGATCTGTGCAAGATCCCGGGGCTGTCCGCTGCGGGGGCCAATCCGGAGGTGATCCCGTTCACCGCCGCGGCGGACGCGGACGTGGTCTACTTTGGAAGGCCCCGGGTGGTGGACGCGGTCCCGGTGGACCCCCAGGGGCATCCCACCCCCGCGCTGATCACCCGGGCGTGCCTTGAGCTGGCCGGTTTCCCCTTCGTCACCGTCCGTTGCGGGTCGTACCTCCCCCCCGCCTGCCCTCACCTGGACCTGGGGTGTGCCCCCGCCCAGGATCCGACCCAGGGGCCTGCGGTCCGGGATGCGGTGGACATCTTCGAAAGGGCCGCGGAGCTGGGCCGGTCCATGGGGGGGCTTGACACCTACGTGCTGGGCGAGTCGGTCCCGGGGGGCACCACCACTGCCCTCCTGGTGCTCAGGGCCCTGGGGGTAGAGGGCATGGTCTCCTCCGCCGGGCCGGTGAACCCCATAAGTCTCAAGGAGGACCTCTGGCGGCGGGCCTCCACCCGGGCGGGGGCCTTTCTGGGCTCCCTTAAGGGGGACCCGCTCCGGGCGGTGATGGAGCTTGGGGACCCAATGCAGGCGGCGGTGGCGGGCTTCGTCTCCGGCCTGCCCTCCACCTCCCGGGTGGTCCTGGCGGGGGGTACCCAGATGCTGGCGGTGGCGGCGGTGCTGAGGGCCCTGGGACACCGGGGTCACCTCACGGTGGCCACCACCAAGTACGTGGCCATGGACCCCTCTTGCGCCTTCCTGCCCATGGCGGATCGGATAGGGGTGGAGGCCTACTGGGCGCCCCTGGACTTCTCCGGGGCCCCCAGGGGCCTCGCGGACTACGAGAGGGGCTTCGTGAAGGAGGGGGTAGGGGCCGGTGGCGCGGTGTGGTATGCGGTCCACAGGGGGGTGTCGGTGGAGGCGGTGTGCCGGAGGGTGGAGGGGATATACGCGGAGATGATGGGTTTGGAGGTGGAGGGAGAGGTTGAACCCCGTTAGGATGCGCTGCCTGGTTCTGTCCCTTTGCCTGGTGGTCCTGGCCCTGCTGGGCCTTCTGGCGGGGGCGGCGGTTGGGGACTGGAGCATGTCGTGGGGGGAGCTGGCGGACGCCATCCTCTCCGGCCCATCGTCGGAGCTTGGCGGCAGCTACGTGGTCTGGAACCTTAGGCTCCCCAGGACCCTCTGCGCCTTCCTGGCGGGGGCCTCCCTGTCGTGCGCCGGGGTCCTGTTCCAGGGGGTCTTGAGGAACCAGCTGGCGGAGCCCTACACCCTTGGGGTGGCATCCGGCGGCGCCTTCGGGGCGGCGATGTCCATCGCCCTGGGCCTTGGTGCCTCCGGCGGGGCTATGGTGGGTGCCGTGGGATCCCTGGGACTGGTGATGCTCTTAGGCCGCGGGGGTAGCGCCTCGGAGATGATCATGGCGGGGGTGGTGGTGAGCTCCCTCCTTAGCTCCGGCCTGGCCCTCATCAAGGCCCTGGTGGGGGAGAAGGTCTCCGCCATAGTCATATGGCTCATGGGCAGCTTCTCCGGAGCGGGGTGGTCTTCCACCGCCATATGCCTACTGGGTGCCTCCGCCTCCCTGGCCGCCGTCCTGCTGCTCTCCAAGGAGCTGGATATCTTCGCCTCCGGGGCGGACCCCACCAGCCTCGGGGTGAACGAGAGGGCGGTGAGGACCGTGGCCCTGTCGGCGGCCTCAATCTGCGCCGCCCTGGTGGTGGGCCAGTTCGGGATAATAGGGTTCCTGGGGCTTGTGTCCCCCCACGGGGCCCGATTGATCCTGGGCCCCGCCAACCTACCGGTGGGGATCGTATCGTTTCTAGGGGGAGGGGTGCTCCTCATGTGGTCCGATCTGATCTGCCGGCTCCTGGGGGAGCTCCCGGTGGGGGTACTGACCAGCCTCATGGGGGGGCCGGTCTTCATCCTTTTGGTATGGAGGGGTTCCCGTGCCGCTGGTCCTTGATAACGTAACGGTTCGCCTGGGTGGCCGGGCGGTAGTGGACGGGGTGTCGGTGGAGGTGGGGGAGGGGATCACCGGCATCATAGGTCCCAACGGTAGCGGCAAGAGCTCCCTGATGAGGGCCTTGGGGGGAATGGTCCCCTTCGAGGGCCGCATAAGCCTGGATGGGGTGTCGTTGATGGACCGCAACCGGCGGGATTGGTTCAAACTGGTGTCCCTCATGCCCCAGTCGGTCCGGTTCGATCAGCCCTTCACGGTGAGGCAGGCGGTGCTCATGGGGCTCTACCCGCTCCTTGGACCCTTCAAGCCCTATGGAAGGCGGGAGGAGGCCATGGCCGATAGGGTCATCAGGGAGGTTGGCTTGGAGGACCTAGCGGACCGGCGGGTGTGGGACCTGTCGGGGGGTGAGGCGGCCCGGGTGGCCCTGGCCAGATCCATGGCCCGGGATCCAAGGCTACTCCTGCTGGACGAGCCCACCGCCGCCCTGGATCCCCGGCACGCCATGGAGGTGATGGACCTGCTTGACCGGGGGTGGAGGGGGAGGTACGGGCTGGTGGTGCTCCACGACGTCAACCTGGCCATGAGCTGGTGTAGCCGGGTCCTGGTGATGAGGGGCGGCCGGGTCATCGCCTCCATGGACCGGGGCAGGCCGGACCTCAAGGCCCTGAGGGAGGCCTACCAGGTGGAGTTCGTCCGCCTCCAGGGGCCTAGGGGGACGGTGGCGGTCATGCCGGTCCGGTCATGAGGTGCCGGATTAACATGGTGGCGTAGGATCCCCTTGGAAGGGTGAACTCCAGCTCCACCTTGAAGCGTCCCGGCCGGTGTTCCACCATGGGCCCCGCCCTGAGGTCCCCGGGGGTCACCCAGGTGGGCCTCTCGAAGGAGCCGAAGTGGACGGATCTTATGAACCTTAGGTTGAAATCCGACCGCTTGACCCCCCGCTCCGCCAGGACCTGGTCCATGGCCCGTTCCACGTTCTCGTCCATGGGGGGCATCTTGTACGACGAGGTCGGGACCTTAAGGGGGTGTCCCTGGGGCCTTCGGGAGGGCATGAAGACCCTCCCGGCCCTTAATGGTACCCAGGTGCCATCCGGGCAGGCTTGGTGGATGAGCAGGCTGGCGGTGCAGTTCCAGAGGAACGACTGGTAGGCGGAGAAGAGCATGCTCAACGTGTCCCGGGGGATCAGCCTCAAAGCCCCCTTGAGGCCCCTCTTGGAGGAGTCCTGGGCCAGGGACTCCAATATCCGCCTCTCCAGGGGGGTAGAAGCCAGGGACAGGCACCGATCGAAGTCCCCCCATGCGCCTCTCAACTGGGACATCCTCTCCGAATGCTCCGGTGCCCCTTCCCATGGGGCCTCGGTCAGGAGCAGCCGGAGCGCCCCGTTCAGGTGTCCCTTCACCAGCCTCTCGGCGAACATCTCCCCCGATGTTGGCACGCTGCGGAACCGCTGGTCGTCGAAGTAGTTGGGGAAGCCCTCCCGGGGCAGAGAGGCCAACCTGGCCCTCACCGCCTCCGGGTCCTCCACCTCCCGGACGGTAATGCTGAAGCGGTTGCCCAGGATGTGGGAGGGGGATACGTGCTCCCGGGAGAAGCCCACGGGGGTCAGACGCAACCTGGCGTCCTGGGGGGGCCGGAGCTCCGTCGAGAGGTCGCAGGTGACGAACTGCTCCGTCACCGCCCTCCTGTCCTTCCTCCCCGCCGCCCGGATCCGGTGGACCGGGATGCGGTTTGCCCGGGCCAACGCCTCCAGGGCCTCCTGGGTCCCCAGGTCCCTCTTCCAGAGGGAGTAGACCCGGATGGGGCCCCGGCTGGAGAGGAAGCCCGGGACAAGCAGCTCCGTGACCTGGAAGTCCTCCGGGACGCTCTTCAGGGCGTAGGTCATAGGGGGAGGGCCCGGAGGATCAGGTTCATGGCGGTGCCCATGGCCACCGCGGAGGCCCCCATTATGGCGAGAGCCCTGGCGGTGTCCCTGGGGCCCAGCTCCCGGAGCAGGACGATGAAGGTGGCTATGCAGGGGAAGGTCATGGCCAGCACCGTGACCGCCACGGTCATCTGGTTAAGCGTCAGGTTCAGGGGCATCAGCATCCCCACCGCCACGTCCTTGCGGAACAGGCCCATCACGATGGGCCCCGCCGCCCCGGCTGGGAGGTCCATGAGGGTCCCGAGGCCGGGCCCGAGCAGCCGGGAGAGGAGGTCCATTACCCCAATGGCCTCCATTAGGTTCACTAGCAGGATGCCCCCCAGCACTAGTGGGGTGGCCTCCAGGATGAAGTCCATTACCCGAAGGCGCATCTTCACCCACAGGGCCGATGGGGAAGGGAGCCTGTAGGGGGGGATCTCCACGATGAGCTCCGGGCTGAAGCCCGGCAGGGTCTTGTGGAGGATTCGGCCGATTATGACCCAGGAGGCCAGCAGGGCCAGGTACACGGTCCCCATGTGCCAGGGGCTGTCCCCCAGGGCACCCACTATCATGGCTTGAAGGGAGGTGCAGGGCACCGCCACGGATATGAGGGTGGAGGCGATGAACCGCTCCCGCTTGGACTCCAGCACCCGGGTGGCCAGGATGCCCGGAACGTTGCATCCCAGCCCCAGCAGGGTGGGGATCACCGCGTAGCCGTGGACCCCCATCCGGTGGAGGAGGGCGTCGAAGAGCACCGCCAGCCTGGGCAGGTAGCCCACGTCCTCCAAGAGGCTCAATACCCCGTAGAAGGCGATTATGTAGGGAAGCACCATGGCGAACTCCACGTACAGGCCGGTGGTGAGTAGCCCGAAGCTGAGCTCGAAGTCGATGGCCCCGTTGAAGAGCTTGCCGATCAGGACGTCCCTGATCGGTCCCTCCCCCAGGGTGTGCGCCAGGGCCTCCAAGGGTCCCCTTAGGAGCTCGAAGGCGGGGTCGAAGACGTAGGATATGAGCCCCTCCCCCACCAGGCGCACCAGGTAGAAGCACAGCCCCAGGATGAGGATCCCTAGGATCCCCCCCGCCAAGGGGCTCACGCTCATGTCCTCCAGGGTGTCCAGCCAGGTGTGATGCCGGTGCTCCACCCGCTGGACGGAGGTCACGATGGCCCCTATCCTGCGCCACCGGTCCTCCTTGGAGGAGGGCTCGATGGGGGATCTGGCGGCCTCGTTCAGCCGGGAAAGAAGGTCCCTTATGCCCTGGCCGGTGACCGCTACGGTGGGCACCACCGGGACCCCGAGGGCGGTCTCCAGGGCCCCCACATCTATGTTTATCCCCTTGTGTCTCGCCTCGTCCACCATGTTGAGCGCCACGATGGAGGGGATCCCCCGCTCCAGCACCTCAAGGGCCAGCACCAGGTTCCTCTCCAGCGCGGTGGCGTCCAGGACGATTATGGCCCTGTGGGCCCCCTCGTCCACGATGCGCCGGGCTATCTCCTCCGCCTCGTTTGTGGCGTTGAGGGTGTAGGCCCCTGGGACGTCGATGAGCCGGTAGGCCTCCCCGTCGCAGACCACGGTCCCCTCCAGGAAACCCACAGTGGTGCCCGGGTAGTTGGAGGAGACCGCGTTGAGTCCCGTGAGGCGGGAGAAGATGGCGCTCTTGCCCACGTTGGGGTTGCCAATCAGCAGAAGGCGCCTAGCAGGCCCCTCGGGGGACCCCTCCTTCAGCTCCCGGTGGCAACTCATAGACAGACCTCCTCGGATCCCCCCTGGAGGTTGGTGTCGACCGATATTCGGGCCGCTACCCCGTGCCCTATGGCCACCTGGCGGCCGTCCACGCAGACGGTGACGGGCCCGTGGAATGGCATGCCGGAGATCTTCTGTATCCTCTTGCCGGGCCTCAGCCCCAGGGCCTCGAGCCGTAGCGCCGCCTCCCCGCTGGGCATCCGTCTTATCACGCACCAGCCGCCGTCCTTGACTCTCAGTAGACTGACATCCATCGGAACATCGACTGCCTCCCCGTTAATCAGCAGCGTGTGAAGTGGACCCCCTGGGAGCGCCGATCCCCCCATGGTTCGATCCTCTCAGCCTAGCCCTCCAGGGCCTTGTCTATGGCGCTCAGGACCTGTTCCTCCTGGAAGGGCTTTACGATGAAGCCCTTGACCCCTATGGAATTGGCCCTCTCTACGCTCTCCCTGGTTCCCATGGCGGAGACCATTAGGATCCGGGCGTCCGGGTGGTTCTCCTTTATCCTCTGGGCCGCGTCGAGACCGCTCAGGAAAGGCATGGTTATGTCAAGGGTGACTAGGTCCGGGTGGAGCATGGTATAGAGGTAGACCGCATCCCTGCCGTTGTCCGCCTCCCCGACCACCTCGTGTCCTCCCTTCTCCAACATCTTCCTCAAGACCAGTCTCATGAACTCCGCATCGTCGGCTATCATTATTCGGGCCAAACGGTGCACCTCCTCTGCGGAAGTGGATGACGTTATCAAGTCCTTCGATTCATTTTAACACCCCTGGGCCCATGGAGGGGCACTTGGGCTAAAATAGTTTCGCCCCATTGGGACACTGGAGACGTAACCTTAGGAGGAGTGCGAATGCTTCACTGCGGAATAATAGGCCTTCCCCTGAGCGGGAAGACCACCATCTTCAACGTGATAACCCGGGCGGGGGCGGAGGTCAAGCCCTACGCGGGGGGCAAGACGGATCCCAACCGGGCGGTGGTGCCCGTGCCGGATCGGCGCTTCGACGCCCTGGCGGAGCACCACAACCCCAAGAAGAGGACCCCGGCACAGGTGGAGTTCGTTGACCTGGCGGGCCTTTCCAGGGACGCCAGCAAGGGGGCGGGGCTAGGGAACTCGTTCCTGTCCTTCGTGGCCGAGGCGGATGCGTTACTACACGTGGTGAGGGGCTTCTCGAACCCATCGGTGGAGCACCCGGAGGGATCGGTGGACGCCCTGAGGGACTACAAGATAATCAACCTGGAGCTGGTGTATCGGGATCTGGGGGTAATAGAGAACCGGCTCTCCCGCTTGGGGGCCAAGAAGAAGCTGACCCCGGAGGAGCAGGTGGAGCGGGAGCTGCTGGAGCGCTGCCAGGAGTCCCTGCTGTCGGAGGTCCCGATAGGCAAGATGGGCCTGTCGGCGGATGAGCTGAGGCTCCTTAGGGGTTTCGCGTTCCTCTCCGCCAAGCCTCAGATGGTGGTTCTCAACCTGGACGAGACCCAGCGGGGGCCCCAGGACGTGAAGGGCGGGGCGGAGCTGGCGGAGGAGCTGGGGAGCGAGGTGCCCCTGGTCTGCGCCTACGGCCAGCTGGAGATGGACCTGCTGGATCTCTCCCCCGAGGAGGCCCAGGAGTTCACCCGGGACCTGAACATATCGGAGCCTGGCCGGGAGCGCATAATAAGCGGCGCCTACTCCCTGCTGGGGCTTATAAGCTTCTTCACCTGCGGGCCCGACGAGGTCAGGGCCTGGACGTTGAAGGACGGGGCCAGCGCGGTGGACGCCGCCGGGGCCATCCACTCGGACCTGGCCAGGGGCTTTATAAAGGCCCAGGTGGTCTCCTACGAGGACTACGCGTCTCACGGCTTCTCCATCACCGCCTGCCGGGAGGCGGGATGTCTGCGCCTGGAGGGAAAGGACTATAGGGTTAAGGACGGGGACGTAATAGAGATAAGGTTCAACGTTTAGCTCCGGACCTTTGGGTTTAGATAGGGGGGGATTGAGTTGAGGCTGACGGATCCGGTGTGTATAAAGGGTTTCAAACTGCCCAATCGACTGGTGGCGTCGCCGGTGGCGTCCGCCACCGCGTCGGTCGAGGGGGGCCCCACGGAGGCCACGTTCCGGCGGGTGGAGGCCATCCTGTCCTCCCGGGCGGGGCTGGTGGTGATGGAGCATCACGCGGTACATCCCTGGGGGAGGGTGAGGCGGAGCCAGATGATGCTCCACTCGGACCAGATGGTGCCCCTGCACCGTCCCCTGGCGGAGATGATCTGGGAAGCCGGATCGGTGCCGTTGGTCCAGCTCAACCACGGGGGCAGTGCCATAGCGGAGGCGGATCTTATGGACCTGCCGGATTTCCGATGCGTGGCCCCCTCGGCGGTGCCCCATCCCGCCAAGGATGGCCGGGTGGTGCCCCGGGAGATGACACCGGAGGAGATATCGGAGCTGCCGTCCCTTTTCGCCGCCGCGTTCGAGCGGGGCCACCAGGCGGGCTACTGCGGTGTGCAGGTCCACGCCTGCCATGGCTACCTGCTGGGTCAGTTCCTGAGCCCCATCACCAACCGCAGGACCGATCGCTACGGGGGGGACCTGAGGAACCGGGCCAGGGTGTTGCTTGAGGTGGTGGAGGCCCTGGCTGAGCGGGCGGGGGACTCCATCCTGGCGGTTAGGCTGGGGGTGGCGGACTTCTTCCCCGGCGATGATCCCCGGGGGCTTACACCGGAGGAGTCATGCTGGGTGGCCCGGGAGCTGGCGGCCCTGGGGGTGGACCTGATAGGCGTGTCGGGTAACCTTTGCGGTCCCGATGCCCCGCAGGGGTTCGACCCCTACTCGAAGTTGATAATGGAGGCTGTGGGGGATAGGTGCCTGGTGGAGTGCACCGGAATGGTTCGTAGCGCTGAGAGGGCCCAGGCCATGCTCTCCTCCCGGGTCTGCCACCTGGTTGGGGTGGCCCGTCCGCTTCTTTCGGATCCGTCCTACCTGGCCGGGTGGGTGGTGGGATCATGAGGTTGCTCGTCTCCGTGAGGCCCGAGGGGTTTCCGGTATGGGACGTGAGATCACCGGATCTGGTGGTGGGGTCCTACGTGGAGCCCCTGTGCGAGATGCTGTCCTATGGTGATCACCAGGTGATGGTTCATGACCCCTTCGATCTGATTGACGATCGATCCCTGTTGGGCCGCTGTTCCGTGGTGAGGAGCCGGGTCCCCTTGATATCCCTCCTCCACGTGTTGGCCCAGTGCGATGGGGCCATGCTGTTGGGGTACCCCGCCATGTGGGGGGCCGAGAAGGGGGCCCTCCCCAGGGAGGGGATGGGTAAGGTGAGCGCCCTGTGGGTCAACGGCAGGAGGGTGGGCCCCCTGGGGCTGGATGCCATGTCGTGCTCGTTCCTGGGGGTGCCGGTCATGATGGTGGCGGGGGACGACTTCCTGTGCCACGAGGCGGAGGCCCTATTCGAAGGGCCTAGGCCGGTGACTTGCGAGATCAAGTCCTCCCTCGGGGCGGACTCCTTCGTAGCCCTGGCGGGCGGTGCCGGGGCCCTTATGGACGGGGCCAAGATGTCCCTCCTGGGGGTGGCCGATGGGACGCTCCCCTCCGTCGGGGGGCTGGAGGGGGATGTGCTGGTCAGGATAAGCCTGTCCAGCCCGTCCCTGGCGGATGCGGTGAGCCTGATACCCTCGAGCCGGAGGACCGGTCCGATGGACGTGTCCTTCACCGCCCAGGACCCCTTCGAGATGAGGCGGTTCGTGGCCACCGCCCTGTCGTTGATCGGGGGGTGACCTCTTGGAGTGCTCGCTTCGCATCGCGGTTGACGTTGGGGGCCACACGGTGACCGTTGGGTTGGTGGATGCCGGGTCCTTCCAGGTTCTGGGCCACGTGAGCCATCCCACACCGGAGGGGGGTAGTGTGGCCCCGTTGGCGCGGTTGATCCGCCGGGAGGCTTCGAGGCTCTGCGGGGATGCGGGGGTATCGATTCCGGACCAGGTGCGCATGGCGGTGCCGGGGATGCTGTCCCGGGAGAGGGACCGGATCCTCAAGGCCCCCAACGTGCCGGGGCTGGACGGGGTCTGGCTTCGGCAGGTGCGCTCCGCCTTGGAGGGGGAGATGGGCGGCCCAGTCCGGGTGCTCTGGGAGAACGACGCCAACTGCTACGCCCTGGGGGAGTGGGCCAGGGGGGTGGCCCGGGGGATGGGGGACCTGGTCCTCTTTACGCTGGGGACCGGCATTGGGTGCGGGATCATCCTGGGCGGCAGGCTCCTGATCGGTAGCCGTGGCATGGCGGGGGAGGCGGGGCATCTGGTGGTCCGGGACGGTGGGCGTTGCGGATGCGGCGGCGTGGGGCACCTGGAGGCCCATTCCGGCACCGGGGCGGTGGAGGCCCTGGGGGGCGGGGACTTCAGGTCCCTTTGGGAGGAGTTCAGGGCTGGGGTTAGCCGTACCGAGGTGGAGTCCTTCCTGGACGGCCTGGCCCGGGGGATGGCGTCGGTTTTTCATCTGCTGGACCCCCAGGCGGTGGTGCTGGGCGGCGGCGCATCTCGGGCGGAGGGGCTACTCGAGGAGTTGCTCCCCCGGATGGGGGCGTACCTTGCGGAGCCCTTCCGGGGGAGCGTGAGGGTGCTCATATCCCAGCTGGGGGACCTGGCCCCCCTGATCGGCGCGGCGGCGTTGGGCTGAATCAGAGGCTCTTCCAGGCCTTGAAGCCCCTGCCTAGGACCTCCGAGGCCTCGGATATGACCATGAAGGCCTTGGGGTCCACCTGGGCCACGAAGCGCTTCAGGTCCATGGCCTGTTTGGGGGTCAGCAGGCACATCAGGGTGGGCCGATCCTCCCCCGAGTAGCCCCCCTTGCCCAGGAGCTCCGTGACGCCCCGGTTCATCTCCTCGATGATGAACCGGCTTATGGTCTTGTGCTCCCTGGAGACTACAAAGACCAGCCTACGCCGGTCGAAGCTGCTGAGCACGTTGTCGGTCACCACCCCGTTGGCGTAGACGCTCACCAGGCCGAACAGGGCTCCCTCTATGCCCACCACCAGGGCGGATAGGGCGAGGATCACCAGGTTGATGTAGAAGGAGTACTTGCCCACCTCGACCCCCAGCCTCTTCCGGAGCACCATGACGATGATGTCGGTGCCCCCCAGGGAGGCGCCGCACCGGAAGACGATGCCGCCCCCTATGCCCTTTATGACCCCCGCCAGTATGGCCACCAGCATGGTGTCAGCGATGACCGGATGGGGCAGGCTCTCCGCCAGCTTTAGAAGCACCGTCAGCAGCGCCACCCCGTAGGTGGTGAGTATCACGAACCTTGGGGACAGCTCCCTCCAGCTCCAGATGAGCAGCGCCACGTTGCCCAGCCCCACCACCCAGGCGGGAGAGAGGCCGAAGGCGTACTTGCCCAGCACCGCCAGGCCGGTGAGCCCCGAGTCTGGCAACTTATAGGGCACCGTGAGCCCCATTATGCCCAGGGTTATTATGACGCAACCTATGGTTATGGTGCCGATGGCCCTCAGCTCCTGCTTAATCACCGCGGTCAGCCTAAGGCCCTGCCATTTCACGTTGCTCATGGTCTCACCCCCATTGGAATCGATTTGAGCGATGGATCCGGGCGTCACCCTAAATTATACTAGTATGGAACGGTGGGTGGCCGATGGTGGTAAAATTGGTCCCAGCGTCAAAGAACGGAGGAGGGTGTTTAGGTATGGCCATGCCGATGCAGATAAGCCTTGAGGAGGTTCTCTCCATGTTGCTGGCCCGGGTTGACTCCCTGGCCATAAACGATGAGAACAACAAGACCAAGTTCAACATAGTCCTCCGGGTCCTCTACAAGAAGGGGATCGTCACCGACCAGGACATCCTGGACTCGGTGAGGGAGGAGCACCGGATGCTCAAGGAGCTGGGTCTAATCAACGGGGACCCGCCGGAGGACATGGTGAAGGCCATGGCGGAGGGGATCCTCCAGTGGGTCAAGGGGGACGTGGAGGCCCTCAAGAGGAGCCTCAAGGAGTACGAGCGCAAGCTCCAGGAGTACGCCGCCCAGGAGGCCAAGAAGCCCAGCATAGCGGTGGCCTCCTCGAACGTGCTCCAGCAGCTGGACAAGATGGGGGGCCCCAAGGGGGGCGGGAAGCTGATCATATAGGCCAGGTCTGGGGCCCATGGGAGGGATTCCCATGGGCCCCAGGGGCCTTCATGCGGGGCCTATATGGGCTCGTGCCCCGGCCGGTAGATCAGGACAGAGCAGGGAGCGTACCGGGCCACCTTGCTGGCGGTGCTCCCCACGATGATGTTCTCCAGGGCGCTGTGTCCCTTGTAGCCCAGGACGATGAGGTCCATGCTCTCCTTCTTGGCGTACTCGATGATCTGCTCCCCCGGCTCGCCGAACAGGATCTCCACCTTGTGGGGAGGCAACTCCTGGTAACCTCCCTGCTCTTGGGCCTTCTTGAGGTAGTCGCTCAGCTTCTTCTGAGCGATCTCCTGGACCTCCTGGTTGATCTCCGGAGGAAGCCAGGGCTCGTAGCCCCGCCAGATGTAGTAGTTGGGGATCACGTGGAGGAACGTGGCCTCGATGTCCAGCCTCTTGGAGAGCGAGACGCCGTATCGCACTACCGATTCACCCAGCTTGCTAAGGTCCACTGCCACCAGCATCTTCTTCGGCATGTTGATCACCCCTTCCGTGAAGTCCATGTCCCTTGACCGCATTTTATCACATTGGAGTGATGCCCAGTGTCCTTGAGGGTGGAGCTCTTCCCCGTGCCCTCCCGTGTGGAGGGTATCTTTGAAGGTTGCTTCGTGGTGGACATGTTGAGGGCCACCACCCAGATATCGGTGCTACTGGAGATGGGGTGCCGGGAGATCCGGCTGGTGTCCCGGGTGGAGGATGCAAGGGCCTTGAGGGGGGCCCTCGGGGATACTTGGGCCCTTTTGGGGGAGAGGGGAGGGGTGCCGCCGGAGGGGTTCGACGGGGGCAACTCCCCCTGGGAGGTCCTATCCGCCGGGGAGGCGCCATTGAGGGTGGTTATGTGCACCACCAACGGCACCGGGGCGTTGGTCAGGGCCCTGGAGGTGGGGGCCAGGGCATACCCCTTCTGCATGAGGAACCTGTCCGCCGCGGCCCTTAGGGTCCTGTCCCATCGAGGTTCCGTGGCGGTGGTGTGTGCCGGTCACGAGGGGGAATCTTCCTACGAGGACCTGGTCTGCGCCGGGGGGCTGTTGGACCGGGTGATCCGGCTGGATCCCCTGGTGGAGCTGTCGGATAGGGCCCGGGGGGCGTTGGAGCTATATCGTAACGTGGCGGGGGACGTCAGGGGGGCCATCCTGGAGGGCTCCAGCCACGCCAGGTACCTGGTGGAGCTGGGCTTCGGGGCCGACCTGGACGTGGCGTGTCTTGTGGACGCCACGGAGGTGGTGTGCCCCGCGGAGGCGGCTGAGTGGGGAGGGGTCATAAGGCGATAGGGGACCGAAGGGGGCCTTGGGCCCCCTTCGGTCGGGGAGGATCTAGCGGGGTCTCGATACCTCCCGCAGGACCTTCAGAAGTGGGGCCATCTTGGAGCCCGAGGCCCGATGGGACAGGATCTCCTGCACCGACATCTTCCTTCCCCAGTAGGCCCGGTTGGTGTCGTGCTCGGTGGATATCACTGCCCCCTCCAGGGATAGGCCGGCGAAGAGGCCCTTTGACATGGAGTAGCTGTAGATGGAGGCCTTGAGGCTGGAGTCGGTGCCCGCCTCGGCCCTGCGTCCCACCGGTCCCGCCGCCACCGCCACGTCGGCCCCCAGGGTTATCTTGTCCCCCTCGAAGGCCTCTATGCCCGGGCGGTTGTTGATCACCAGCACCAGGGCAGTGGACTGGACCCCTATCTGGAGGCCCCAGGAGAGCCCCGCCACGTTTACGAAGCTGGGGCCGTACCAGCGGTCCGTGTGGGGGTCGTGGCGGAGGAGGATCCCCTCCCCGTACTTGCCCCCGATGCCGAGTCCCGCCTTCACCACCGAGGGGAATATGGCCACCCCGTGGCTGGACCTCAGCAGGTCCCTCATGGTGTCCGAGTCCCTCTCCCGGCTCATCTCCCGGACGGCCCTGGCGCAGTCCCTGATGCGCCCCTCGGTGGAGGCCCAGGACTGGCAAGGTAGGGTGATGGCCATGAGGCATATTATCGCCGCAAGGAGCAGTTTTATCGTCGATCTAGGCTTGGTGGATCTCAATCGAATTCCCCCCTGATTTTATTCATGTTGCGGCTCACAGGGCGCTCAAGGGATCGTCCCCGTCCTGGGGGAGCCCAAGGGTGCGCCGGAGCTGTATCTTGGGCATGCCCAGCACCACCACCCCCGATTCGGGGTCCACGTGGTACCTTTCCCGGTCCACGTCGTGGTTGTAGCCTATGACGGTGTTCGGAGGGATCACGTTGTAAGCGTCCAGGATGACCCGTCGGAGCTTGCAGTTCTCCCCTATGACCACCCCCTGTCCGACGATGCACTCCTCGAGAACCGCCCCGGCGTTTATCACGCAGTTCCGGGATAGCACCGACCGGTGGACTATGGCCCCCAGTACCCGGCTGCCCTCGGCCCTCAGGGTCCCCACCACCGAGCAGCCCTGTCCCTTGTCCGGGTAGGTGAAGCCCGGGGGGTCCGAGTAGGAGACGGTCCTTATGGGCCATAGGGGGTTGTAGAGGGTGAGGTCCGAAGGGTGCTGGAGCAGGTCCATGTGGGCCTCGTGGTAGGCCTTTATGGTGCCCACGTCCTTCCAGTAGGGGCGGTCTATCCCGGGGAGCACGTTGCTCTTGAAGTCGTAGGCCATGACCCGGCAGCGGGAGTATATCCTGGGGAGGATGTCCTTGCCAAAGTCGTGGGAGCTGGACTCCATGGAGCTGTCCTCGATTATGGCCTCCTCCAGCACGTGACGTTCGAAGATGTAGTTCCCCATGGAGACGTAGCTGAAGCCCGGCTTGCCGGGGATCTCCGGGGGATTCTTGGGCTTCTCCACGAAGCTTACTACCCTGCCCGAGGGGTCCGTGTCCATGCATCCGAAGGCGTGGGCTTCCGAGGATGGGACTGTGTTGGCCGCTATGGTGACGTCCGCCTTGGTGTCCACGTGGAACTGGAGCATCTGCTCTATGTCCATCTTGTAGATGTGGTCCGCGGCGAAGATGCACACCCTGTCCGCGTCGAAGAGGGTGATGAGGTGCAGGTTCTGGTAGACCGCATCGGCGGTTCCCTGGTACCACCTCTCGCCGGTCCACATCTGGGCTGGGACCGCGGTTATGAAGTAGTCCCGGCCTCTGAGTGCATTGCCGAACTGCCAGCCCTGTTCGATGTGCTCGTTGAGGGATTGGCTTTTGAACTGGACCAGGCAGTAGATGGAGAAGAGCCCGCTGTTGACCATGTTGGAAAGGGCGAAGTCGATTATCCGGTACTTGGCTGCGAAGGGTACCGCTGGCTTCGCCCTGTAGCGGGTAAGGGGCATAAGTCTCTCTCCCTTTCCCCCCGCCAGAACTATCCCTAACACCCGGCCGTATTTGCCAAATATCAAAGCCCATCCCCCCGATCAGAATCGGTTTTGATAGTAATCCACGGCTAGGCTAGCCGTCCCATCAGGTCCATGTATATCTCCCTATAGGAGGATGCGGAGCTTTTCCAGGAGAAGTCGGAGGTCATGCAGTTCCTCATGATGTTTAGCCGTCGGTTGGTGTCCATCACGGCCCCGATGGCCCGCCGCAGGGCCCTCATCATCTCCTCCGGCGAGTAGTCGATGAAGAGGAACCCGGTACCGTCCTGGGCCCCGTCCGCGTCGATCACCGTGTCGGCGATGCCGCCGGTGGCCCTGGCCACCGGGATGGTGCCGTAGGCCATGGCGATCAGCTGGGATAGCCCGCAGGGCTCGAAGAGGGACGGCATGAGCAGGAGATCTGACCCGGCGTAGATCCGGTGGGAGAGCTCCTCGTCGAAGGCGGTGGAGGCCCATATCCTGTCCGGGTGCTTACGGGCCTCGGAGAGGACCCGCTCCTGGAAGAGGGGGTGTCCGGATCCCAAGATCAGCAGCTTGACCGGTTCCAGCACGAGCCTGTCCATGGCCCCCAGGATGAGGTCTATCCCCTTCTGCTCCACCAGCCGGCCCACGAAGCAGACCAGCACCTCTCCCCGGTCCTCCCACCCGGCCATCTTGAACAGGTCCTCCCGGCAGGTCCACTTGCCGGAGATGTCCTGGGCGGTGTAGTTGGCCGCTATGACCCGGTCGGTGGTGGGGTTCCACACCGAGTAGTCCACCCCGTTCAGTATCCCCTTGAGCTTGTTCCGGTGGGCGTACAGGACCCCGTCAAGTCCCATCCCCCCCTCCTTTGTCTGGATGTCCCAGGAGTAGCGGGGGCTCACGGTGGTCACGTAGTCGCTGGCTATGATGGCCCCCTTGAGGAGGTTCACGTGACCGTAGAACTCCATGCCGTCGATGGAGAAGCTGTTCTTGTTGAAGCCCCAGCCGTCCATGCCCGCGGGGGAGACGATCCCCTGGTGGGCCAGGTTGTGGATGGTGAGCACCGTCTCGTAGCTTCCGCTGCACCGGTGGTAGTGCCTGTGCCATTTGAGCAGCGAGGCGGCGGTGGAGGCGGGCCAGTCGTGCAGGTGGAGCACCTGGGGCCTCCAGCCGGTGGCGTCCCCGATCTCGAGCCCCGCGGCGCCCAGGAACACGAAGGGCAGGGCGGTCTCGCAGGTGAGCGCCTTTGGGTAAACCTCCAGGTCGCCGAAGAGCTCCGGCTGGTCCAGGATGTAGGTCTTGACCCCCCCCACCTCGGCCCTCAAGAGCCCGGCGGAGTAGACCCGCCAATTGAGGGCCACGTGGATCCGGGCCTTGCAGCGGGTCACCTTGAGGCCCATCTGGTTGGCCCGGTCCATGAGGCCCTTGAAGTTGGGGATGAGGACTCGGCAGTCGCACCCCAATTCGTTGAGCGCCCTGGGCAGGGACCCCACCACGTCCCCCAGGCCCCCCATCTTCACTAGGGGGGATATCTCGGGGGTTACGTGAAGGATCCGGGGTTTCTTAATAGCCTCCGCCATTTTAGAGCCCCCGGAACACCACGCCGTAGGCCTTCTCGCAGTACTCCTTAACCACCCGGTGGGTGTTGAAGTAGCTGGCGTTGAGGGCGATGGCGTGCTTCATCATCCATATCCACTTCTCCCTGTGCTGGTAGTAGGTGGGTATTACCTTGTCCTCCAGCTTGTTGTACAGGTCCATCGCGTCCTGCATCTCGTCGTACTCCACCAGCTCCGCCTCCTCCGGGTCGGGGCCGATGGACCAGCCGGTCACGTCCTCCACCCAGCCCTCGATCCACCATCCGTCCAGGACGGAGAAGTTCATGACCCCGTTGTGGGTGCACTTCATGCCGCTGGTGCCCGAGGCCTCCCTGGGGCGCCGGGGGTTGTTGAGCCACAGGTCCACCCCGGAGGTTAGCAGGCTCGCCAGGGACATGTCGTAGTTCTCCAGGAAGACTATGGGGACCGCGGAGCCGATCTCCTTGGCCATCTGGTGGATCCTCTTGATCATGGCCTTGCCGGGCTCGTCGTGGGGGTGGGCCTTGCCGGCGAATATGAACTGCACCTGGCCGGAGCATACGTCGATCAGCCGCTTCACGTCCGAGAACAGCAGGTCCGCCCTCTTGTATGCCGCGGCCCGCCGGGCGAAGCCGATGGTGAGCACGTCCGCGTCCAGCTCCCGGCCGGTCTCCTCCAGGACCCGGGCTAGCAACTTCATCTTGGCCGCCTGGTGGGCCTTCCAGACCTCCTCGTCGGGCAGCTGCAGGGCCTGGATCAGGCGGCTCGGGTCGTTCCTCCAGCCGGCTATGTACCGGTCGTAGAGCTTCGCGAAGCCCGGACAGGTCCAGGTGGTGGAGTGTACCCCGTTGGTGACCGCGTCTATGTTGGCGGTGTTGAACATGTTGCGGCTAACCTCCGCGTGCTTTATGGACACCGCGTTGGTGTACCGGCTGTACCTGAGCCCCAGCTCGGTCATGGATACCCCCTCGGGGCCCATCATGCGCTTTATGTGGTGGACGAACACCGGGTCCATCACCTTGTCGATCAGCTCGTAGGAGAAGTGGTCGTGTCCGGCGGGGACCGGCGTGTGGGTAGTGAAGATCACCTTGTCCCGGATCTTGTCGTAGTCCTCGTAGCCCTGCTCCCTGAGGAGCTCCAGGGTTATGAAGCCCGCATGTCCCTCGTTGAGGTGGAAGGTCTTTATGTTCCTGTAGCCCAGGTCCCGGAGCATGCGAAGCCCTCCAACCCCCAGGATCAGCTCCTGGCAGAGCCTGTATCGCTGGTCCCCCCCGTAGAGGTGCCAGGTGAGGTTCCTGTCCGCCGGGGCGTTGCTCTCGAAGTCCGTGTCAAGGAAGTATATGGGGAGCGGGTAGCCCGACTGCCCCACGTAGTCGTAAACCCAGGCCCGAACCTTCACGGGCCTCCCTTCCAGCATGACGGATATCTCGTTGGGCAGGAGGGTCAGGTACTCCTCAGGCTTCCACTCCACCGGGCTCTCCCGCTGATATCCCTCCTGATCCACGTGCTGGATGAAGTAGCCCTTGCGATAGAGCAGGGTCACCGCCGCCATGGGCACCCCCAGGTCCGCGGCGCTCTTTATTATGTCCCCCGCCAGGACCCCAAGGCCGCCGGAGTATGTGGGTATCTCGGGCCTTATGGCTATCTCCATGGAGAAATAGGCCACGAACCTGAAGACCGGGTCGTGCTCCAATGTCTTGAGCATCGAGTTGCCTATGTTGTCCCCGTAGGTCATTATGGTCATTCCATCGCACCTCCCGTTGTGGTGTGGGTTACTCTGCTAGTCACCCGGCATGGCGAACCCCAGCTCCCTAGCTAGCTCTATCCAGCCCGGGCCTGGCCTCTCCTCTGAGGATTCCAGCTTCCGCCAGACCTCGTTCTGCAGACGCCAGGGGTTGATGGGGATCTTCAGCTCCCGGCAGCGCCTCAAGGCCTCGATGACGTCCCGTAACCTGTCCTCTTCCGAGTTGCCGGTCCTCACGGACCTTACCAGGTCGTGAAGGGCGGACGCCACCGATGGGGCAAGTATATCTAGCCTGGGCTTGAGCCCCATGTCCGACGCCTCCTCGAGGATCCGTCCCAGCGGGGAGGATGGTCCCACCAGCATAATGGGATCCGCCCCTTTGGAAAGTTCCTCGATTTGACGACGCATCACCAGGTCCGCGGAGGCGGATATGAGGGGCGGAAGCGGCAGCCCCAGATCCCCCAGCTGGGATATGAGCCGCCGGTTGTCTTCCAGTATGTCCCGGGCGGTTTCGAAGTAGCCGTCCTCCACCTCCCGGGCCCTCATAACCCCCAGCTCCGCCCTCTCGTCCTCGGGCAACACCTCCGGTCCCAGGGGACCTATGGGGAACTGACGCCGCAGGGTGTCGCTGAAGGCTATTATATCCTGCCTTATAAAATCTTTTATTAACTTTGCCTGGTCCACCTGGGAGGGGCTGAGCCAGCATCGGTCATCCAGGCCGCCGGTGGAGATCACCGCCCCCGATCCGGACCAGGTGGTCCCGGTCCGCTGGTCCGTGACGGTCACCTCCCCCACCTTCAGGGTGATGCCCCCCGAGGACTCCTGCCGGAGGCGGGTGGAGCAGAAGGTGGAGTAGAAGGAGCCGGACCTTTTCGCCAGGAGGGATGAGGCGGCCATGTCCTTGAGGCTTCGCCTCCTGGGGAACACGGTCTTCTCGAGCACCTCCAGGGCGTTTGGCAGGTCCCGTTGGTTCCCCTCCGCGGTCTTCAGGATCGAGTAGAAGTCCCCGGAGGGGTCCACCCCGGTGGCCTCCCGGGTCAGCTCCAGGGCCCTCTCCGCGTAGGATAGGATCTGTCGGGTCTCTATTCCCGCCACGTCGTTGAAGAACCAGCCGCAGGAGGTGTACATGAACATCCTCATCCTCTGGGCCTCCAGAAGGGACAGCACCTCCACGCCCCGTTCGGGGCTCAGCCCCGGCAGGACCTCCCGGAGGAACTCCTGCCGCTTCCTCAGGGGGGAGTGCCGCTCGTCCCGGACGTCCAGCAGGGCCTTTGCGAAGAGGTCCCTCAGCTCCCAGGGGTCCATCAGGTCCCGGATCCGGTCCTCGTAGACCTGGTCGATTCGGTCCCGTAAGTGGTCCAGCGCCTCCCTTAATGGGCCCCTCCACCTCTGGTGCCACCCCACCTGGCCGCCGGTGTGGCATCCGCAGTCGCTCCGCCACCTCTCTATCCCGTGGGCGCAGGACCAGGAGGTGTTCTCCGCCACCTGACACTCCCAGGTGGGAGGGTGGGCCCTAAGGAAGGCGGCGGGGTTGGTTATGAAGACCTCCCGCCTCTCGGATATCAGCTGGAAGGCCCTGGCCAGGGCCATCTCGCCGAACCGGTGGTGGTGGCCGTAGGTCTCCCCATCGGTGGCTATGGCGATGAGCCTGGGCTCGTCGTCCCGGGGCAGAAGGTCCATCAGGTGGTGGGCGAACCGGTCCCCGTTGTCCAGGAGGCCTCCGAAGGCGATGGCCTGGGAGGTGCCCCCGTGGTAGAAGATCACGTCCAGGTGCCTGCCGGATGGCAGGTGCTGCCTGTAGGGCCTGGTAACGTCCAATCCGATCCCCCCGGGGGTGCCCATCCAGGCCCCGTCCCCCATGGGGCGCACCGCGGCGCACTGGTGGGGCGCCAGGATGGTGAACTGGATCCCGTTCCTGGCCAACTCCTCCAACGTGGCAAGGTTCACCGCCGTCTCGGGGAGCCACATCCCCAGCGGTGCCCTCCCGAACCGGGCCTTGAAGTCCTGGATCCCCCATATGACCTGGGTCCTCCGGTCCCGGTGGTTGGCCAGGGGCATTATCATGTGGTTGTAGCACTGGGCCATGGCGTTCCCGCACCCCAGGGACCGCTCGGATGTCCGGTCCGCCTCGCAGATGTGGTATTCCAGGATGGGATCCTTCCTGAAGATCCAGCGATGAAGGGTGGGGCCTATGTTGAAGCTCATGTGGAGGTAGTTGTTCACCACGTGCACTATCTTCCCCGAGGGGTCCACCAGCCTGGCTGCCCTGTTGGGCCGGTAGCACTCGTCGGTTATCCGGCTGTTCCAATCATGGGACGGGGCTGCAGTGGGATCCAGCAGGACCTCCTCGAGCCAAGGGTCCTCCCTGGGGGGTTGATAGAAGTGGGCGTGGACGCAGATTCCTCTCAATGGTGTTTCCACCTCCCCTCCTTGCAGCTACATTATAACCTGGTTCCCTTTCCTGGTCTGCAGGGACGCTGAAAGATTCAAAAGTCTATTCCTAGGGGTGATACGATTGCTGGACGACCTTTCCCACCACTTTCTGGACATCGCGGAGAACGGGGTAAACGCCGGGGCCCGGACGGTGGAGCTGGGGCTTCACGCGGACAGCGGTTTGGACGTTCTGAGGATTAGGGTGCGGGACGACGGAAGGGGCATGTCCCCCGAGGTGGTCAGTAGGGCGGTTGACCCCTTCTATACCACCAGGACCACCCGGAGGGTGGGGCTGGGGCTCCCGTTCCTGAAGCAGTCGGCGGAGCTGTGCGATGGGGCCTTCCGTATAGACTCCAAGGTGGGGGAGGGGACCCTCACCGAGGCCTCCTTCCGGCTAAGCCACATAGACAGGCCCCCCATAGGGGACCTGGGGAGCACCATGATGGTCCTCCTGTCGGGGCACCCGGAGGTCCGCTGGCGCCTAGAGGTGGATGTGGACGGCAGGATCTTCACCTTCGACTCTCGGGAGGTGCTGGAGGTGCTGGAGGACCCGGAGCTCTTCAAGACCCCGGACGTGTGTCTTTGGGTCCGGGACACGGTCCGCCAGGGGGTTGAGGAGGTGCTCGGGGGGCTGATCTGATCCCCCGCCCTTGCGCGTCCGGCGCCTTCAAAATAAAATATTACTCAAGGTAGCCCTGTGGTGTTCGTGGAAGGGGTGTAGTGTCTTGAGCCAACACTTTGTACACCCGCCGGGGCCTTCTCCGTTCCGGTGATGACAGCCCTCGTTGGCAGTCTGATTCCAAGGTTTGGGGGGCCCCAAGATTTTAGGAAGCGGGTCAAGGCCTTCCCCTCACGGCATTGCGGGGTTAACCTTTTTCTGCGTTCCCGCCCGGACGTCCCGTAGAACAGGGGGTGTGTGGCCTTGATGATAGATCCCCCCTTCTGGCATCCCGCCCATTGTTCCGCCTTCATATTCGACTGGGATGGGGTCCTGGTGGATGGGCCCCTGGACTTCTCCCCCCTGAGGGATAGGTACTTCGGGGGCCGCAGGGTAATGCTCCTGGAGGAGGCGGAGAGGATGGAGGAGCCGCTCCGAAGCCGCTTCCTCGCTGATCTGGAGGACCTGGAGGTCTCCGGGGCATCCTCCTGCGTTCCCGTGGACGGGGCGTTGGACCTGATAGCCCACCTGGAGTCCCGGGGAATCCCCTGGGCGGTGGTCTCCCGAAACTGCCGAAGGGCCATGGAGGCGGCGTCCCTGGCCGCCCGGGTCCCGTTGCCGGAGGTCACCCTGTCCAGGGACGATTTCCACCCCCCGAAGCCCGATCCGGCCCCCTTGCTTCATGCGGCTAGATTGCTTGGCACCCAGCCCCACGAGTGTGCCTTCGTTGGCGACTTCGTATACGATCTCCTGGGGGGCCGCAGGGCACGCATGAGGTCGATCCTGGTGAACCGGCTGGAGGAGAAGTGGCTTCCCCTGGCAGATCTGTCCCTTCCCACCCTTAGGGACCTCCTAGCGGTCCTGGGAGATCCCACCCCGCTGGTGCCCTGGGAGTACTCTTCCCTCGCCAGGTCCGTAGGCGAGGAGGAGCTCAAACGCCGATTCGTCACCGTGGCCCTGGTGGAGGCTCGTCCCGGCTTCTGGGAGGACGCCTTCCTAGCCGCCTCTCTGGGGTGCGGCGGGTTCGTTACCTTGGACCTGGAGGTGGATGCCTCCATGTGGGCCCTGTCCCCATCGATGCCGGTTGGGGCCCTGGGGAGACCGCTGGGGGAGGTGTTGGGGGCAGCCCTTCGGGAGACCTTTCCGTTGGTGCGGGTCCTGGATGACTGGCCTGACCCGGTCCCCGTGACGGATCTCCTGGTGAGGTGGACCCATGGAGGATAGACCCAGCCTGATGACCCCCCTGCCGGAGCGCATGAGACCCAGAAGCCTGGATGAGTACGTGGGGCAGGAGCACCTCCTGGGGGAGGGGGGGCCGTTGAGGCTGCTCATCTCCTCCAACTCACTGAGGAGCTGCATCCTCTACGGGCCTCCGGGGGTGGGGAAGACCACCTTGGTGAGGCTCATGGCCACCACCACCGGCCGGGAGCTCCTGGAGATCAACGCGGTCACCTCCAAGCTGTCGGACCTCAGGGCCCTGGCGGACAGGGCCGCCTCCCTCACCTCCATGGGGTTCGAGCCCCCCATAGCGTTCGTGGATGAGATCTACCACTTCAACTCCCAGCAGCAGAACGTGCTGTTGCCCTTCGTCGAGTCCGGCCAGATGGTCCTGGTGGGCACCACCACCGAGAACCCCTGGTTTGAGGTGAACAAGACCCTGCTCTCCCGGATGCTGGTATACGAGCTGAAGCCCCTGGAGGACCGGCACGTGATCCAGGTGCTGGTAAGGGCTCTGGAGGATTTCGACCGGGGGCTTGGGCGGCTTGGGCTGTCCGTCACCGATGATGCCCTGGCCGCCCTGGCGGCCTCGTCCCAGGGGGACCTGAGACAGGCCCTGGTGAGGCTGGAGACCGTGGCCTCCGCGGTGGCCGCCTCCGGTGGGCGGGTCATGGGGGAGGAACAGGTGGCCGCCTTTGCGGGAAGGGCGTTTAAGAGATATGATAGAAAAGCGGACCAGCATTACGGGGTCATATCCGCCTTCATAAAGAGCGTCAGGGGTTCCGACCCGGACGCGGCGGTGTACTGGCTCGCCAGGATGTTGGAGTCCGGGGAAGATCCCCGGTTCATAGCCCGGCGGATATGCATCCTTGCCGCCGAGGAGGTGGGCCTGGCGGACCCCATGGCGCTGGTGGTGGCCCAGGCGGCGGCGTCCGCCTTCGACCGGGTTGGCCTGCCTGAGGGGGACATGATCCTGGCGGAGGCGGCGCTGTACATAGCCGCCGCCCCCAAGAGCAACCGGGTCTACCGGGCCATAAGGGACGCCCGGGAGGCGGTGGCCAAGGGGGACGTGCTGGAGGTGCCGGAGCACCTGTTGCCCGGGAGCCCCAACTACCGCTATCCCCATGACTCCCCCTCCGGGTGGGTTCCGTCCTCTTACCTTCCGGAGCCCCGGCGGTTCTATCGTCCCTCCGACAGGGGAGGCGAGCTCAAAATAAGGGATCGGCTGAGGCGCCTTTGGCGGCGCTTCAGCGAAGGCTGATAAGGGGGGTGACGTCTTTGGACAACTCCATGCTCAAGTCCCTCATGCACAGCGTTAAGACCGCCATCTCCGAGAGGGACCTCATAAGGGCCTTCCTGGAGGGCATGTGCGAGATAATGGGCAGTACCGCCTCCGCCGTATGGTTCAACGACGGGGAGGACCAGGCCTTCTTCTTCAACGATGGAGTCGTCAAGTCCCTGAGAGACTTCGGGTCCGATGAGGCCCACCGGCTCTGGCTTTACCTCAAGTCCATAGAGTCCCCCAGCGATGCCCCGGCGGTGAGGGACGGAAGCAACCCCCTGTGCTTCCCCGGCTGGAGCTGCCTCGACCGGGGTGCGCTGGCCCCCTTCAGGGGCAGGGATCTGTCCGGTTGGCTAGGGGTTTTTGGCCGGGATGACAACTACACCTCCTCGGATCTAATGGCCATGTGGCTCCTGGGGGACGTCTTCTCCCTTTCCATGGAGGTATTGAAGGGGCGGAGCCGCCTTGGGGAGATAGAGCAGTGGGGCCACTACCTGAGGACCCCCCTTTGGACCATGAGTCTGGCCCTGGAGGACCTCAAGGAGAGCTACTCCCCCCAGAGCGCCTCCCTGGCGTTCGGTGCCGCCCGGGTGCTGGCCTCCCAGATAGACACGTTCCTCTGCGAGATAGAGCTGGAGTCCCAGCGCTTCGGCTCCATGATCCCCTTGAGCGAGGCCCTGGAGTCCCTGGGATCCCTTGGTCAGGGGTGGAACCGGATGGAGGGGCGGGAGTTCGAGCTGGAGGTCCAGGGGGATGACCCGGGGAGGTACCTCATCAAGTACGGGGCCCTTCAGGCCCTTATGGGGGCTCTCAACATGTACTACGTGGACCGGATGGCCCGTAAGGTGAGCGTGGGACTCGCCATCGAGGAGGGATCCGCCATGGTCATGGTGGAGGCCTGGTCCCTATCCCAGGGGGCCACCGACTCCCTCCGCCGGGTGGTGGAATACCTGGCGGAGAGGTACCTGGAGGGGGTTAAGTTCTTCTCCTCCGTGGGCGCTGAGGGGGTTGAGATGTCCATAAAGGTCCAGCCCGTCAGGTCCCCGGGGATCAGTACCCTGGATCGGCCCCCCAAGGTGCTGGTGGTGGACGACTCCCTGGTGAGCCGCAAGTCCCTGTCCATGATGCTGGAAAAGATGGGCGTCCAGGTCTTCAGCGCCGCCGACGGGCTGGAGGCCTTGGAGGTGGCCATGAGGGAGGACCCGGACCTGGTCTTCATGGACCTGCTGATGCCCAGGATGGGGGGGGTGGAGGCGGCGTCGAAGCTACGGGAGATGGGATTTGGCAAGCCCATACTGGCCCTTACCGCCGGCGGCGAGTCGGACCTGGTGGGGGCCTTAGAGGCGGGCATGGACGAGACCCTCTTCAAGCCCATCTCGGCCAACCTGCTGATGGACGTGATATCCCAGTGGACCGGTTGGAACCCGGAGGGGCGGGGGGATGACCAGATCACCGCCAGGGCCCGGGAGGACTTCCTGGAGGAGGTGGACCAGCTGGCGTCCCTGCTGGTGGGTGCCATCGACCGGGGGGATCTGGAGGAGGCGGCCAAGCTGGCCCACCGGATCAAGGGGGACTCGGCCCTCGGGGGCTTCATGGAGCTCTCTCAGATGATGGGGCAGCTGGAGGGGGACATCAGGACCGGGGCGGACCTCTCCCGTCACCGGGACTACCTGGCGTCGGACCTTCGAAGCAGGCTCATGACCCGATAGGCCCCCATGCCCACCCACTCCCGGAGGCCAAGGCAGGTCTCGCTCATGGATAGGGGAAGGAAGGAAATGGGGTCCATGGGGGACCTGTCGGTCAGCCTCCCCGCCTGATGGGGGTATACATCGAAGCCCTTCAGCACCGCCCGGGCGGTCATGATGGCCCGGGGCATGTGGAAGGAGCTGGTGACGATCACCACATTCCGCCTGTTCAGCCGCCTCAGTATGGGCAGGGCGTTCACCAGGTTCTCCCAGGTGGTGCGAGAGCGGCCTTCCCGGTAGACCTGGGTGGCCCCCATGTCCATGAGTGTCTGGGCCATGAGGTTGGCCTCCGACGCCTCCGGGTCCGGGTCTAACCTTGGGTTGCCTCCGCAGCAGACTATGGGCCAGCCGGTGTCCCTATGTAGCTGGAGGGCTTTCAGCACCCGGACGGAGGTGTAGTTGCCCAGCTGGTAGGGTTTGAGGTCTCGGTCGTACCGGACCCCGCCGCCTAAGAGGACGATGACCCCGTCGTCGGTGGGAAGCGGGTGGGATTCGTACATGTCCTCCAGGGGGCCGGTGATGAACCGGGCGGACCAGTCGCAGGAGGCGGAGTAGATGGCGATCCCGGTGGCCAGACAGGCCAGGAGGAGGCCCCATCGTCGGGGCTGCCTGAGGCAGCAAAGGGCCATCAGGAGGCACGCCAGGACGAAGATGCCAGGGGGCACCGCCAGCGCCCCCGCCAGCTTATAGAGGAAGAACAGGGTGGACAATGGGGTCGAACACCTGCCTGTCTTTTGGGATTAGAGGGACATCACCGTGACTCCCCCCACCACCAGGGCTATGCCTAGGGTCTTGCGTAGCGTCAGGGGCTCCCGCAGGACCACGGTGGCGAAGAGGGCCGCCAGGAACGGTCTGGCACACGCCAGGCAGGTGGCCAGCGCCACCGATATGTGACGGAGGCTGTAGGAGAAGAGCAGGTTGCCTATGGTGAGCCCCATGGCGCCTGCCACCGCCATTTCCAGCACGTCCCTGTAGCTCAATTCCCGAAGGTCCAAGACCTCCCGGGGATTCTTGAGGAGGAAGACCGCCACTGACCCCAGGGTCACCCCTATGGATCGCCACAGCTCCAGCTTGGCCACGTCCATCCTTCCGATGAGGACCTTGTTGGTGACCACCCCGACGCTCCAGCACACCATGGTGGCCAGGGCCAGCAGTAGCCCCATCCTAAGCTCCCTGGGGGAGTCGGTCCCCTGGGCCTTGTTGAGCAGGAACAGCCCCCCCAGCGTCAGGAGGACCGACAGGACGATCGAGGGTCCCAGGGGCTCTCCGATGAAGACGTGGGACATCACCAGGGCCACGATGGGGAAGGAGGATGTGACCGGCACCCCTATGGAGACCCCCAGCTTGTGTAGTGCTCCGAAGTAACACAGGTCTCCCACCACCAACCATGCGATGGAGGAGGACCAGATGACCCCCAAGAGGCTCAGGCTTGGGGGGGTGAGGACCGAGGTACCGCCGGTCAGCAGGGCGTAGAGGGCGGCGCTGACTATGTAGCCCAGGCACCTCAGCGCCCCAAGTCCCGTGTAGGACACCTTCTCGATGCCCCTCCGGTAGAGCACCGGCGCCATGGCCCACACGGCGGCGGCGCTGAGCGCAAGTCCCATGCCGACCAGGGTCCCCATGGCCTATCCCTTCGACATGATGTATCCCGTTAGGGATGCCACCGCGTTCTTGAGGTGCCTCCTGAGCCTCTCCTTGGCCATCTCCACGTTGCCCTCCAGGATGGCATCTATGAGGGCCACGTGCTCTTCCGATGAGCGCTTGAGGGGGACCCCCTCCACCGAGTAGTGCCTGCAGAGCTGGATCAGGTCGTTGACGTTGTGGAGCACCGTCTCCAGGAAGCCGTTCCCCGATTGGACGCTTATGAAGGAGTGAAACTCCCGGTCCCTCTCCAGGTACTGCTGGCTAGTCCACCCGGGTCCCACGGACAGGAACATGTCCCTGTAGCGGAGCAGCTCCTCCCTTGGGGGGGAGGGACAGATCTTCTCAAGCGCAAGCCCCTCCAGGGCGACCCGGATCTCGTAAAGGTCCTCCGCCTCCTTTGGGGTGGGCAGGGCCACAAAGGCCCCCTTGCGGGGTACCAGTTTGACCAGACCGGTTTGGGCCAGTTGCCGGATAGCCTCCCTTATGGGGGTCCTGGATACCTCCAGCTGCTGAGACAAGTCGAACTCCGACAGCTTCTCGCCGGGTGGTATGAGACCGTTGACTATGGCGTCCTTTATCTTGTCGTAGACTATCTGCCTGAGATCCCGGTTCCTAGCGGGGGAAAGGGGATGATCCTTCATTGGCCCGCCTCCTTAGCGATGGCTCTCCTTCAGAATGACGAATCCTTTATACATTATTTTATTACGAGGATGCCGGGCATCTCAACCGTTTCAACTCAAGTTAGCACCTCTCCCTGCAGAGCCCGTCCACCCATAGCGATAGGGCGTAGATGGCGTCCGACAGCCTGTTCAGGTACACGTACTGGGCTTCGGTGATCTCTCCCCGGCGGTAGAGCCCCACCGCCACCCGCTCGGCCCGGCGGGCCACCGTTCGGGCCACGTGAAGGGCCGCGCCGCTCACCGAGTCGCCGGGTCGGACGAACCGGAAGGGGCCCCGGTGTTCCGAGGTGACCTTGTCCACTATCTCCTCCAGGAGGGCCGTGTCCGGCTCCGGCAGGTCATCGCACTTGGCGAGGCTACCCATGGCGTAGGACATGTTCTCCTCAAGCTTTAAGAGCCACTGGGCCACCTCGTCGAAGGGGCAGGTGGCCCTGGCCATGCCCACGTGGGCCTGGCACTCGTCCACGGTGCCGTACAGCTCCACCAGGGGGTGATCCTTGGGCACCCGCTGGCCGTTGCAGAGGGAGGTCTCACCCCTGTCCCCGCCCTTGGTGGTTATTATCAGGTCCGGCATGGGGTGTCCCCTAGTGGCAACAACCGCAGGAGCCGCACTGGTGGTGTCCCCCCAGGAGCTTCATGGAGGCCCGGATCAGCCCGTCCATTATGAGCCCCGTGGGGACCTCCTGAAACTTGGCCCCTTCCATCACTATGGCCCTGCAGCTTCCCCCGTCATCGCAGGGGAGCATCTCCACCTCTAGCCCCAGCAGGGACTCCAGGGACGTCTCGTCCATCTCCCCCGGGGACTCCAGGGTGATTAGGTTGTGCATCGTTCGGTTCTCGGTGGAGTCCTCCATCTCCCGGTGCTCGGCGGATATCTCGATTCCCAGGGCGGCGAACTTGGGGGCCATCCGCTCCAGCACGTGGAGCAGGTTCTCCCGGGTCCTCTTGAAACATCCGCAGTCTCCGTCGCCGATACCGTAGTGGGCCACCACTATGCTTGCCATGCCCATCCCCCCGTTTAGGATTTTTAAGTGTTTATATCCCATACTCAAGGTCCTTGTCCATGAGGGCCCGCAGGGCATCCTCCAGGGCGTTGAACAGGGCCCTGTTGCTCCTCCTGTCCTTAACCGCCAGCCTGGCGTGATCATCCCCAAGGCCGAAGGACCTGCAGGTGCGGATAAGGATGCGTCTTTTGAGGAGCTCCTTCGCCAGGGCCCAGGCGGGCACCGGGCACCTGGTGAGGATGAAGTTGGAGTCTCCCTCCACCGGCTGGAAGCCGAGTCGCCGGAGGTTCCTCATCATGTACTTCCTCTCCTTGGCCAGCCTGTGTCTGGAATCGGATATGAACGGTTCCGGGTTCTCGCAGCACCAGGTGGCGAAGGCCTCTCCCGCGCAGTTGATGGGCCAGGGCTGAAGGCAATGCCTGATCCGGGCCACCGCGTCTGGGTGCCCCAGTGCGGCCCCTATCCGGAGTCCCGGGGCGGAGAAGTCCTTGGTGAAGGCCCTGAGGATCAGCAGGTTGCCCCTGGGCAGGTGTTCGATCGCCGAGGGGGCCGGGGGCCAGGTTAGGTTGACGAAGCACTCGTCCACCATGAGGATGGCGCCTTGGCGGGAACAGAGCTCCAGGACCTGCTCCATCTCCTCCTGGGTCCAGACCCTTCCGGTGGGGTTGTTGGGCTGGCAGATAACCAGCAGGTCCCCATGGGACAAGGTGCTCTCTAGGTCCCCCAGGGAGGGAGCGAAGTTGGGGGCCACCAGGGGGATCTCCCGGGTTGGGACACGCAACCTCTCCCCCCACTGCCGGTACTCGCCGAAGGTGGGGGAGAAGGTGACGATCCTTCCGGGCCTAAAGGCCATGATGGCCGCCCCCATCACGTCGCTGGCCCCGTTGCCGAAGCAGACCGCGGATTCGTCGATTCCGAGCCATCGGGCGAAGGCCCTGCGAAGCCTAGCCTGCTCCCTGTCAGGGTATATATGGGTGTAGGACAGGGCCTCCCTAGCGGCCTTCACTGCCCCCTTAGGGGGGCCGAAAGGGTTGACGTTGCTGGAGAAATCCAGCACTTCCTTGGGGTCCAGGTGGAGCCATCGGACCAGGCCTCCGTGGATCAAAGGGACATCAGCCCTCCGATCCCCAGGGAGACAAGGGCAGATATCATGTACGAGACCCAGTATATGGAGATCGCCCGCTCCAGGTGCTCCACCTCAGGGGATGGGCCCTTGCCCATGATAGGGTTGAGGGACCACTGGCCGGAGTAGCTGGTCTGCCCCCCCAGGGTTACCCCCAGTGCGTGGGCGAAGGCGCTGATGGGCCATCCTGAGTTGGGGCTCTCGTCCTTGGGGGCATCCTCCTTGGCCCCCTCCCAGGCGTCCTTGAAGTTACCCCCCATTATCTGCCCCGCAGCGGCCACCACAAGGGCGGACATCCTGGAGGGGAGGAAGTTGAGCAGGTCGTCCAGCCTGGCGGAGGCACTTCCGAAGTCCGAGTACCTCTCGTCCCGGTAGCCCACCATGGCGTCCAGGGTGTTGACCACCCGGTGGATCCAGGCCAGCACCGGACCTCCCAGGGCGCCGTAGAGGAGGGTGGACGTCACCGCGTCGGAGAAGTTCTCCGCCAGGGTCTCGATGGCGGACCGGACCAGGTAGCCCTGGTCCATCCCCTCCACGTCCCGGCTCACGATGAATTTAAGTCCCTCCGCAGCACCGTCTAGATCACGAGACCTGAGATGGGACAGCACCCGGGTCACCTCCGTTGCCAGGCTCTTGCCCCCCAGGCAGAAGTAGATGGTGATGGCCCCGCCGAGCCAGCCGAGCCGGAGCACCTGGAGGATCTCCAGGAACACCATCAGGGGAAGCACGGCGGCCAAGAGGGTGACGGCCAGGAAGATGCCCCCCTGGACCTTGGGGTTCACCGGGAGGGAGCGGCATGCGGACTCCACCCTCTCGGCCAACATGCCCACCAGCCGCACGGGATGGAACCTCCACTGGGGATCGCCTACAGCCAGATCCATGGCCACCGCCAGGGCCAACGTCAAGGGCAACATTTGAGCACCTCCGAAGTCTTCCCGGGAGTCTCCCGAGGGGTTGATCGAGCCTACGGATCTCATTCTACAACAGCGGGTTAGAGATCGCGGTATTCGCCCCTTTATGACCGCTCGAACCCCGAAGGAACCCTTGCGGATCCGGTCCTCCGATCCCGCCCGTGTCCTGGCGGATCCTAATTGTACGCTCCTGCCGGGAATCAACTCTAACGTGATCGAAATAACTAAGCGGATAGAGCACTTGCCTCCTGGGGGGCAAGGCCGACTAAGATCCACTCCTGCTTATCTGGCGCAACGGGCCCCCATTTGGGTCGGTAGCCTGGTGATGCTTCCCCCGGGGCTTTAGGTGGGGGCAGTAGGGGATCCGATTCATGGCGGGGCCCGAGGGGAGGATGTCGCCTTCGACTTCCTGGATGGGATGGGAAGCACGCATCCGGTTCGAGGGGACTTATTCGAGAGGACTCAATGGTCTCCGCATGAAACCTTCTGGAGAGCAGAACATCGTGGGTGCGAGTTTGGCTTGTTTCGTGCCGGCGGGGAACCTTCCTGGGAGAAGAAAAGGGACCCCCTGTGCTCCGCGGAGGCCCCTGGTTAAACTGGTGCCGGGGGGGGGACTCGAACCCCCACGTGGTCGCCCACGGCGGATTTTGAGTCCGCTGCGTCTGCCATTCCGCCACCCCGGCGCTGAAACGAGGATATAAATACCACAGGATCCACCTCCTGTCCAGATAGTTGGTTCGAATTTCGTTGGCAGGTTGACGTTATAGTATGGGAAAAGCGGGAGGGGGGTGAAGTTGGGCGGCCCGCTTTACACTGGCGCATCCCCCGATCGGGAGACGAACCTGCTAAACGTGTCCGCCGGGTACGACCTGTTAATGGCGTCTAGCAGGGGCCCCCGGATCTCACGGGAGCCCCTCGGTCATCTGACTCTACCCTACCTACCGTCTTTCAGGGTCAGCTGGGAGGACTGGTACCTGAACTTTGCGATCAGGGCCTTGAGCTGTTCCGCCGTGTGGCTCAGCGCCTGTGCCTCCTGGGCCACCGCCTCGCTGGCCTTGGCGGTCTCCTCGCTGGAGTGACGGATCATCTCCACCGAGTTCACCACGTTTATGGTACCCTGGGTGGCGTTGTCTATCCCCTGGGCTATCTCCTGCGCCGCCGCCGCCTGCTCCTCCGACGTGGCGGCTATGTTCTGCATAACG